>JACCDT010033415.1_pt1 | contig 70885 bp, 62 predicted proteins | sample 7446291 | NCBI WGS metagenome assembly JACCDT01 (sample SAMN15323446, study PRJNA562643) | freshwater metagenome | isolation source: river surface water | place: USA:Blue River Watershed | collected 2017-08-17 | reverse complement strand
GGGACGGGGATCGGCTTCACTTCCTTTGCTTACCTCCACCAAACAAGTGCGGCATTTTCCGCCACTCCCCTGCAACTTGGTATAGTAACACATAGCAGGTGGCACAACCTCACCACCAATCATTCTAGCAGCCTGCAGGATGGTGGTGCCCTGGGGCACTTCTATCGTGATGTTGTCGATGGTGACTTTCAACTTTTTTATTTCCTCGGCCATAGCATTTTTTTATGCAACTACACTCAACTCATCAGCATAATGAGCCAAGCCATAGTTTTGGGTTAAGCACAATGAAGGATTGTTGACATGCCATTCAAATTCATCTCTGAAATGTCTGATGGCTGCTGCAACAGGCCATGCTGCTGCATCGCCCAGTGGACAAATTGTATTTCCCTCAATTTTTCTTTGGATATCCCACAGCAAATCAATGTCGCTTGATACACCTTTACCGCTCTCAATTTTTTGCAGAATTTTCTCCATCCATCCTGTTCCCTCTCTGCAAGGTGAACATTGTCCGCAGCTTTCATGTCTGTAAAACCTTGCAAGCGTTAGCGTGTGACGAACAATGCACTGATCCTCATCCAGCACAATGAATCCACCCGACCCCATCATAGATCCGCTGGCAAAACCACCGTCAGAAAGACTTTCATAATTCATGTAGCGGGTTTCACCTTTGGCAGTCTTCAACAATAAATTTGCTGGAAGGATGGGTACTGATGAACCACCAGGGATACATGCTTTCAATTTTTTTCCGTTGGCAATGCCCCCACAGTATTCATCGCTGTAGATAAATTCTTCTACTGAGATGGTCATGTCTATTTCATAGACGCCAGGCTTGTTGATGTTTCCGCAGGCAGAAATAAGTTTTGTTCCGGTAGATCGGCCTACTCCAATCTTTGCATACTCCTCCGCACCGAGGTTCATGATAGGAACAACAGCAGCAAGTGTTTCAACGTTGTTCACAACAGTGGGACAGTCCCACAATCCTTTGATAGCGGGAAAGGGTGGTTTGATACGGGGATTCCCTCTCTTTCCTTCAAGTGATTCAATGAGCGCTGTTTCTTCACCACAGATGTATGCACCTGCACCACGCTGCACATATATTTCCAGATCAAATCCAGTTCCCAGGATATTTTTGCCCAGGTAACCATTTTGTTTCGCTTCTGCAATAGCTTGTTCAAGAATTCCAACAATCCATGCGTATTCACCACGTATGTATATGTACGTGCGGTTACTGCCCAATGCAAAAGATGAAACGATCAGACCCTCAATGAGCAGATGAGGAATGAATTCCATCAGGTATCTGTCTTTGAAAGTACCAGGTTCAGATTCATCAGCGTTGCAAACCAGATAACGGGGCACTCCTTCGGGCTTTGCAAGAAAACTCCATTTAAGTCCAGTTGCGAATCCCGCACCCCCCCTGCCTCTGAGTCCGCTTTTCTTTACTTCCTCCACAATAGCAGCAGGTTCCATTTTCAATGCCTTCTCAACCGCTGCATAACCACCCTCCCTCCGATAAACATCAAAGTGCCGGATACCTTCAACATGGGCCTTTTCCAATAATAATTTTCTTGCCATAATGCCTTCCTCTATTTATGATTGTAGCAATCAGCTATGATTTCATCCACTTTTGCGGGTGTAAGGTGTTCCCTGTAATGCATACCCATTTGCATCATGGGCGCATAACCACAGGCACCTAAACACTCTACTGTTTTCAATGTGAACATACCATCGGAAGTGGTCTCACCCACACCGATGCCAAGTTTTGATTTGATGTATGCAATGATGTCATCGCTTCCTCTCAACATGCATGGACCCGTTTGACAAACTTCCAACACATGTTTACCAACCGGATGCAGATTGAACATGCTGTAAAAAGTAGCCACCTCATAGACTTCAATGGATTCAATGGATAAAATGGAAGCCACATGATCCATGGCTTCAGCACTGAGCCAACCTCCAAACTCTTCTTGTGCAAGATGCAGGATGGGAATGAGGGCACTTTTTTGTTTGCCTTGAGGATAACGGGCAATGATTGCCTCCACTTCTTTCATTGTATGTTCACTGAACTTCACCATCGTTTAATAAGTTTAAGCATCCATTTCACCGGCAATCAAGTTGAGGCTGCTCAGCGTAATGATCGCATCGCTCAACATGGTTCCGCTAACAATTTCCTCGTATGCTTGATAATAAATAAAGCAGGGTCTTCTGAAATGCAAACGATAAGGAGATCTCCCTCCGTCGCTGATCATATAAAATCCCAACTCACCATTGGCACCCTCGATACTATGATATACTTCACCAACAGGTATTTCTGTTTCACCCATCACAATTTTGAAGTGATAGATCAGGGCTTCCATTTTTGTGTACACATCTGCTTTCGCAGGCAGATAATAAGCTGGGGCGTCTGCATGATAAACCTCTGCTTCAGCACCCTTGAAGGATTGTACTTTCTCATACGCCTGGCGGATGATACCAAGTGATTGCCAAACTTCTTCTCCCCTTACCATGAAACGATCGTAATTATCGCCTGTTGTTCCTACCGGAATGATGAAATCAAAATCCTCGTAGGAAGAATAAGGTGCATGCACCCTTACATCATAATCAATCCCTGCAGCACGCAGATTGGGTCCGGTGAAACTGTAGTTCAACGCACGTTCAGCAGAGATGGCTCCAGTGCCTTTTGTTCTTTCAATGAAAATTCTGTTGCGCATGAAAAGATTTTCAAATTCTTTCCACACTTTTGGAAACTCCTCAAGAAATTGTTCAATCTTTTGAAATGCGGTATTAGTGAAATTTCTTTCAAATCCACCGATTCTTCCCATGTTGGTTGTGAGCCTTGATCCGCATACCTCTTCGTAGATTTCATAAATGAGCTCCCTGTATTGCATCACATACAGAAATCCTGTGTAAGCACCTGTATCCACACCAACGATTGAATTGCAGATCAAATGATCTGAAATACGGGAAAGCTCCATGATGATCACCCGCAGATAATCTACCCTTTTGGGAGTTTTGACACCCAATAATTTTTCGCAGGTCATATGCCAGCCCATGTTGTTCAATGGTGCTGAGCAATAATTCAAACGATCGGTAAGTGTGGTAATCTGATAAAGCGGCCTTCTTTCAGCAAGCTTCTCAAATGCGCGGTGAATATAGCCAACAGTGGATTCTGCCTTGATGATGCGCTCACCATCCATTTCCAGGATGTTCTGGAACACGCCGTGCGTGGCAGGGTGCGTTGGACCAAGATTAAGCGTGGTTGTTTGTTTTTCGAGCGACCCTTCCGGTAACACTATGTTTGCCTGTTCAGCCATTGTAATTTTTTGGTTCTTTATCTTCCAAACATTTCGTCGTCCTTGTCAATTCTGGTTTGATCTTCCAAGGGATATTCTTTGCGCAGTGGATGATAATCCATCTCATCAACATTCAATACCCTCTTCAAGTTGGGATGTCCAATGAAGTGGATGCCAAAAAAATCAAACGTCTCTCTTTCCATCCAATTGGCACCGCTGTACAATCCGGTTGCAGTGAACACATCGGGCTTTTCAACTGGTACAAAAACCTTCAACCTCAAGCGTGTATTCTCTTTCAAGTTGTGCACATGATAAACAACGCCTAATTCTTTGCCTGACTGGTCAGGATAATGTACACCTGTCAGATCGGTTAAGAACTGAAAACCGAGTGTTGGCTCATCATGCAAAAAGGTCAGGACCTTTAAGTTGATGGAAGGGATTGCTTCCAACGCCAATATATCGGACGATTCATCCCATGAGATGATTCCATCACCAAACTGTGTGTTCAGCTTTTCTTTGATATGGTCTGTGGGAATGGGCATGTGTAATGAATAGGTTATTGTATACCGTAGGTTTCCAATAAATGTTTGTATTGATCGCTGTGGCGTCTTCTGAGTGATTCATTGTGAATGAGGTCTTGGATTTTGAGCACCCCATCAATGATTGCTTCTGGTCTTGGCGGACATCCAGGAACATATACATCCACCGGCACCACCTGATCGATTCCCTGCAATACAGAATAGGTATCAAAAATTCCACCACTGGAAGCACAAGCTCCAACAGCCATTACCCATCTGGGTTCTGCCATCTGTAAATATACCTGTCTCACAACTGGTCCCATTTTTTTTGCGATGGTTCCCATGACCATCAACAGATCACATTGACGGGGTGAAAAACCCACACGCTCAGATCCAAACCTGGCGAGGTCATAGTGAGAACCCATGGTCGCCATGAATTCAATGCCACAACAGGAAGTTGCGAAAGGAAGTGGCCAGATAGAATTTTTTCTTGCCAATCCAACAACCTTGTCAAATGATGTTGCGAAAAAACCCTCCCCCATGTGACCATCAGGCAGTTCAACCTGATTGATACCACGGTCGGTAAAATCTTTGGGGTTCACATTAAATCTTACAGGCCTGGCCATAGTAGTTTTTTATTATAACACATGCACCCGGAACTTGTTTTCCGCATGCAGAGCATTTTACTCTTCCCAATGCAAAGCACCTTTTTTGATGATGTAGATGAAACCAGCCAGAAAAAAACTGATAAACATCAACACCGCAAAAAATCCATCCCATCCCAACGATTTGAAGTTGACAGCGTAGGGATAGAAAAAGATTACTTCGACATCAAACAAAACAAATAAGATGGCAACCAGGAAATACTTGATAGCCATCGGCTGACGTGCATTTCCAAATTGCTCAATACCGCTTTCAAAAACCTGCAGCTTGTCGGTGGTCTTTCTTTTGGGACCCAACAGCTGTGATCCTGCGATCATGATCGTTACCAAAACCACCGCAAATGCGATCTGTATGCCGATGGGGAGATAATCACTTGCCTTGCTGATTGAGGCATTCTGTCCGAGCAAAGAAGACTGCAGAAAAATAGCCTTGAACATCGGTTGAATTTGATGGCGCAAAGTTAGGCAAATCAGGATGAAAAAATGATGGTCCTGAATGAAAAAAGGGACAATTTAATTGTCCCTTTTGATTTATTTTTTTGGCGGTGCCGCCAGTGCTTTTTGGAGAATATCCCGGTTTTTGATGGCGTCTTGATTGTTGGGATCGATTTCAATTATTTTGTCGAGGTAACTGGATGCCAAAGCGAGATCTTTTTTAACATTTGCAGTGTACCCAGCCAGGTAACCGTAGGCGGTAATCAACGTGCTTTTGTTTTTTGACTTGTCAACTTCTGCGATGGAAATAAATTTCTCACAATCTGGTATGGCAAGTCCCTGCTCCATGGTGGAGTCAATCACAGAAAGTGACCTGAATGACCAGTAATGACCGTATACTTCGTTGGGGAAATTTGTTTTATAAACAGTGAAAATGCTGTCTGCTGTTTTGAATTCACCCGCCTTGAAATTTTCAAATCCCGCGTTGTACAGGTCAACTTTGCTGATCCTAGGGTTGAGTGAAAGCACTTTGGTCAGCCACAAAGCTGACTTGGGTGTATTGCCTGATTTTTTGAAGAAATCTGCTGCTTTTCTTGCATAGTCCAATTTGTTTGTAAGGGCAGTATCCGCAAGGATGGCTTTCATAAAATAGTCGTCCACTTTGGTTGGATCTGTTTTCATCTTGGCTGCATTCACTGCTGCGATGTAATAGTTCTCCGGATTCAATTGCTCAGCGGTTGCTTTTTGGAAAAATGTTTCCAACAAAGCCAATGCATTGGCTGAATCGTTGAGCTTGTCGTAACTGTATGCTTTCAATCTGTAGAGCCTTGCATCGGCTTTTTCACCTTGTGACTTCAACAAAGCGTCAGATTTTGCAATGGCATTTTTAAAATCACCTGCAGCGAACTGGAGACTCGCTTCTTCATAATCGAGAGCGGGACCCGAATCTGCATTTGTTTTGTATCTGTTGAAATAATCGGTTGCCTTCACCACATCCCTGAAGAAATAGTATACATACAGTTCATACAATGCAGGTGCGAAGGAGGGATCATCAGTGATGGCATCATTGAACTTGGCCAGGAAGATTTCTTTTTGTTCATTTCCCTGGGTGAGGTATACTTTTCCAATTTTGTATTTCGCCACAGCCGACTTGGGGTCTTTCAGCAATGCATTTTCGTATGAAGAAACCGCACCGCCTCCGTTCATGAGCTTGCGGTACAAATCACCCATGTAAACATAAGCGAAAGGATCGTTGAAGTTTTTCAGGGTTGAAGCGAGTTTGATCTTTTCAATTCCATATGCAAAATCACCCCCATCTTCTAAATTGGCTTTACCGATGGCAATGAGGATGTTGGCATCTTTTGATTTGGTAAGAGAGATGGCTGTTTCAAAACGTTGCTTGGCATCATTGACTTTCTTCTCTGCCAGCTCTGCTTGTCCCATTGCGACCAGCAACAAAGGATTGCTTCCATTGGCACCTTCCATACCCTTGCGCAACACTTCTGCTGCGGCTGCAGGATTTTTTGACTCAAAGTGAACCTGGGCAAGCCAATAAATGGATTCAGGATTGGTTGGAGCTGCAGCAACAACTTTTTCCATGGTTTCCTTTGCAGAGCGATAACGCTGATTCAATAACAATTTTCTACCTTCCTGTACTGATTGCGCAGTTACAACAGAAGTAAAAAACAGTCCAGCAATCACGAATCTCATTTTCATACGTCGCAGTTTGTTTTTTAAGGGTTGTAAAAGTAAGAAATCATCTATTTATTCCGAAACATTTGCTTTTCTTATTTGTAGGGCCATTCGGTCAGGTACAAGATACCCCCTCCTGAAGATTAATTGCCCTTTTTCATGTGTTAAGAAATTGACAAATCCTTTACCCAGTCCGGCGAAATTCTCTTTCAACACATAGTAAATACCTCTGTTGAGCGGGTATCTTTTCAGGGCCATATTCGCCTGGTAGGGCCTGACATAAACCTCCTCTTCGCATCTGGCACACTGCAAGGCTGCCAACTTTACCTTTTTTTGGAAAGTCATTTGAGAGGAATCCTCCTTGTTACCAATCCAACTCACCCCGATAAATCCCAATGCATTGGGATGAGATGCGATGTAATCGATCACCCCCTCGGAGTTCTGTGCAGCCATCACCCTGCCTTTCATGGGTTGGCCGCGAAGGATGGAATCCATTAAAAAACGAACAGTGCTGGTTGCCTTCAACCCATCCATCACCAAATCATACGAATATCCACTGGTTCCATTCAACATCGATCTGATATCTGATACAGAAAATAGAGAGTCCTTGCAATTGTTGTGTGTTATCACTGCAACGGCATCCGTTGCGAGTCGACCAAACAACGGAACAAAGGACAGTGTGTCTTTGTAAAAAGGCACTTCCTCTTCTGTCAATCCCCTTGTAATGATGACCATCCGAATGCTGTCGTTCAAAAGATCTTTGATGCATTCTGCTTCGGGCTTGTAATGCGGAATAATTTTTGCTTCAGGGTGTTGCGACATGAAGACCTTGATCTGAGAATCAATGATGGGAGCAAAGCTCTCATCCACACTGATGTGGATGGTACCGGTGGTAAGGGTATCATCTCCCAAAATCACTTTGGCTTTCTTTCCGTCTGATGAACAAGAGATGCCCGCCAAGAGCATGATGAATGAAGCGATGTATGAAAAATACTGCATGTTTTTATTTTTTGGCCGCAAAACCTCTGTACAACCTGAATACGCCATAACAAAGACAAGCAATGCCAAATATGGAGGATGTAAGGGAATCAAATGCCAGTCCTTGGATCAGGTATTTATTCAACAAAAAAAACAAGCCGGCGGCAAACCATAAAACCCCCATGGTGTAATCATATATCACCTTGAATCCCTTTTGACGTTTTTCTTCGTTTTCTCTGAAATTGTTGGATATCATATGCAGGTATGTAATGCAATTTATGAAATCTCACAGCAATGAATAGATGTCACATCCTTTAATTTACTTGCATTTATGCTTATTGTTTTAAAAATAAAATCATGCATTGCTCCTACATTTGTTCAAATTTGAACAATGAAAGTGCTGATGGTATGTTTGGGGAATATCTGCAGGAGTCCCCTTGCAGAGGGCATTCTCCGCCACAAATGTGAGAAACGCGGATTGCAATGGTATGTAGACTCTGCAGGTACCAATGGCTATCACAATGGTGAGCCCCCTCATTACATGTCTCAAAAAGTTGCAAAATTGAATGGCATCGATATTTCAAGACAAACTTCCAGGCCTTTTCGTGCAATAGATTATGAAAATTTTGATTTGATTGTACCAATGGCAAATGACGTGTTGCAGGATATGCAACAGATATCCGGCATGAAATTTTCCGCCGGCAAAACAAAGTTGATGCTGGATTTCCTTTTTCCCGGAACTGGAATGGATGTACCGGATCCATGGTCAAGGTCTGAAGCTGCATACCATGAGGTGTTTGATCTGATCGACAAGGCATGTGATCAATTAATTGAGGAATATACATCCATAAAACAGCCTTAACTTCGTTGCATGAAGCCCTCTCTTCCCCAAGGCACGCGAGATTTTTCTTCTGCAGTTCTCAAAAAACGCAATTATATTTTCGGAATCATCCGGAGTGTTTTTGAATTGTATGGATTCGAGCCCTTGGAGACACCGGCCATGGAGAACATAGAAACGCTCATGGGTAAATATGGAGATGAGGGTGACAAACTGATTTTCAAAATACTGAACAACGGACTCCATCTTCCAGAAAAGCATACTACTGCACAGAAAGATTTTGAAACTGTATTACAGGGAAAAACATCAAAAGGAATCAGCGAGCGTGCGTTGAGATACGATCTGACCATCCCTTTTGCGAGGTATGTTGCAATGAACCAGGGACAATTGACTTTCCCTTTCAAACGTTACCAAATGCAACCTGTATGGCGTGCAGACAGACCCCAGAGAGGCCGGTACCGTGAATTTTATCAATGCGATGCAGATATCGCAGGGAGCAGTTCTTTGCTGCATGAAATTGAACTTGCATTGATCTATGCAACTGTTTTTGCAAAACTCTCTCTGCCGGTTGAAATACATATCAACAACAGAAAAATTCTGCAGGCGCTGGCTGAAAAATGCGGTGGCGCATCCCACATGATGAACATCACCATTGCAATCGATAAGCTGGATAAAATTGGAATGGATAAGGTCAAACAAGAACTCGGTGAAAGAGGACTCAACGAAGAGCAAATTGCCATTGTAGAAAAATACATCTCTATTGAAGGTGACAACCAAACATCCATCCAGCAACTCTCAACCCTGTTGGGAGATATCGACTGCGCCCATGAAGGTATCGGTGAAATGGTCGAAATACTGCAAGCTGTGAATCGAACAATGCCATCTGCCAATATATATGTATGTCCCGCGCTTGCAAGGGGACTCAATTACTATACCGGGACCATCTTTGAGGTAAAGGCATTGGGTGTAGAAATGGGCAGCATTGGCGGAGGCGGAAGGTATGATGACCTGACAGGACTCTTTGGTGTAAAGGGTATTGCGGGAGTGGGAATATCATTTGGCGTTGACAGGATATATGATGTACTGGAGGAGCTGAAAGTTTTTCCGGAATATCTTCAGGCAGGTACAACTGCATTGATCTTCAATACAGGCATTGATACCAGTCATTTGATCAACACTGCCACCTTGTTGAGAAATCACCAAATTTCATGTGAAATATTTCATGAGGCAGTGAAATTTGACAAGCAGTTCAAGTATGCAGATAAGAAGATGATCCCCTATGTTATCATCATTGGTGAAGAGGAATTGGCAAAGCATACTGTTACAGTGAAAAATTTGAAAACAGGAAAACAGGACACCGTTCCTTCCGCATCCCTTCCATCCCTGCTCAGCCTTTAGCAAATTTTCTGAGCTGGATCAAAGCAACCTGTAGGTCTTTGGACAAAGGGGCTTCTAATTTTATTACTTTGCCATCCATTCCCTTGAGCTGAATGCTGGATGCATGCAATGCCAATCTGTCCAGGAGTGGCTTCTCAGATGCAGCATCCTTTGATAACTTGAATTTTTTCTTAAAACTTGAGAGCAAAACAGGATCCGCTGAACCGTAGAGCGGATCACATACAAGCGGGTGCTCCAGGTGTTTCATGTGTACCCTGATTTGATGGGTTCTGCCAGTCTCAAGATCAAATTCCATCCATGTGTAACCTCTCAGTCTTTCAATTACTTTGAAATGCGTTACAGATGGTTTACCATTTTTACCTATACGCATTCTTCCAGGAATGGCTGGATGTTGCTCAATAGGCATTTCAATGGTACCCTCTTCTTGCATGACAGCACCCATGGCGAGTCCCATGTATATTTTTTTCACTGCACGCTGTTCAAAAAGCTGATTGTAATATTTATGTGCCTGATCAGTCTTTGCGAAGAGCAGCAATCCGCTTGTGTCACGGTCAATGCGGTGTATAACAAAAATATGTGGGTATGATTTTTCCAGCCATCCTCTGACAGAAGGGATTTCTTGGTCATGGCGATCGGGAATGGAGAGCCAGCCGGATGGTTTATTTACAGCAATCAACTCACTGTTTTCAAATAATATGGAAGGCTGATGCTTAATGTTTGGCTTGTTTTAGAAAAGAGCTGTTCATGAATTTCAACAAGCGAATTTCTTTTTCATTGAGCATTCTCCATTTTCCTCTTTCCACATTTTTCTTGGTCAGATTTGCGAACATGACCCTGTCGAGGTTTCTGACATCGTATCCAAGAAATTCAAACATCCGCCTGACAATCCTGTTTTTACCACTGTGCAATTCGATTCCAATAACGGATTTGTCTTTGGGGTCTGCATAAGCAAGCGCATCTGCTTTTACAAATCCATCCTCCAAATTGAGTCCCTTGAGTATTTTTTCAAAATCAACTTTCGTCAATGGCTTGTCTAATTTTACCTCATAAACTTTCTTTACCTCGTTGGATGGATGCGAAAGTTTTTGTGCCAGATCACCATCATTCGTTATCAACAACACACCCGTCGTGTTTCGATCCAGTCGGCCAACGGGATAAATCCGCTCGTTGGCAACGCCTTTCAGGAGATCAAGTACTGTTTTTCTTCCCTGAGGATCATCGAGCGTCGTGATATAGTCTTTTGGCTTGTTGAGCAGCACATAGACCAGATTTTTTTCAGGAAGAATTTTTTTACCCAAATAGTAAACTGAATCATTGGGTGCAACTTTGAATCCAGGTTCAATCACCACAACATCATTCACCTTGATTTTACCATCTTTGATGATGGGAACCGCATCTCTCCTTGAACAAATACCGCAATGTGCAACGTATTTATTCAACGGCATGGTTTTATCCAGTTTTCTGACAGAAATCGATGATGGCTTTTCAGCTTTTTTAGAAACAGTCACACGCGATGCTTCTTTTTTCTTTTCGATTGCCTCAGACCGCTCTTTTTTCCACTTCTTTTTCTCCTGACGAAAAGCTTCTTTTACAGCACTGTTTTTTTTCTTTGGTGCGAACTTTGAAAAATTATCTGTGCGTTTCATGTGAGTTGTATTGATTTAACTGAACCCTTCGGTTATTTATTGGCCAATTGCCCGCATGCAGCATCGATGTCTTTTCCCCTGCTTCTTCTCAGCCTGGCATTGACACGGTTTTTTTCCAGGTATTCCATGAATGCTGCAGTTTTTTCTTCTGTTGGTTTTTTGAATTTTGCGAAATCGATGGGATTGTACTCAATGATATTCACCAAATCGGCAGGTATTTGTCTGTATATCTTGATAAGTTCTGCAGCATCCTCAAAGGAGTCATTCAAATTGTCAAAGAGAATGTACTCAAGTGTGATTTCATTTTCGGTTTTCTGATAAAAATAATTCAGCGCCTCGATCAATGATTTCAGATCATTGGTTTCATTGATGGGCATGATCTGATCACGCTTTTTATCATTTGCAGCATGAAGGGACAATGCCAACTTGAATCTGACTTTGTCATCGCCCAATTGCTTGATCATTTTCGCCACGCCTGCAGTGGATACGGTGATGCGGCGTGGACTCATAGCCAACCCATCTGTTGCGGTAATCCGCTCTATTGCACCCATCACATTTCTGTAATTCAGCAAAGGCTCTCCCATCCCCATAAAAACAATGTTGGTCAGTTTCCTTTCATGATGTTTGAAAGAAAGCTGATTCAACAAAACTACTTCATCATATATCTCATCGAAATTTAGATTGCGTTTTCGCTCCATGTACCCAGTGGCACAAAATTTACAACTCAGGCTGCACCCGATTTGAGAGGAAACACAGGCGGTAATCCTTTCTTCTGTAGGAATGAGCACCCCTTCCACCAAATGGCCATCAAATGTTTTGAATCCCACTTTGATGGTGCCATCCTCACTGTACTGGGTTGTATTGACCTTCAAGGAGGGAAATGAAAATGAATCCTCCAGTTGCGCCCTGAGGGTTTTGGAGAGATTGGACATGGACTGGAAATCGAATGCATGTTTTTGCCATAACCACTCCCAAATCTGTTGCAACCTGAATTTCTTTTCTCCTATGCCTTCGAGGTATTCAGCAATTTGTTGCTTGCTCAGATTACGTATGTTCTGCTTTGCTGCATGTGACATGCTGCAAAGGTAGTCAATACTTTATGGTTCCGGCGTGTATCTTAAGTAAGGCTTGACAACCTTGACCCCCTTTGGAAATTTGATAACAGCTTCTTCGGTTGAAACAGAGGGAACAACAATGAGGTCTTGTCCACGATTCCAATCAGCCGGAGTGGCAAGACTGTGCTGTGCGGTGAGCTGCAGTGAATCAATAACACGCAGTACTTCTGCGAAATTTCTGCCGGTGGAGGCAGGATATGTGATGGTGAGTTTTAACTTTTTATCCGGACCAATCACAAACAGCGAGCGCACTGTAAAAGTGGCTGAGGCATTTGGATGAATCATGTCATACAACTGTGCAACTTTCCTGTCTTCATCGGCTATGATGGGAAAATCTACTGTGCAATGTTGGGTCTCATTGATATCAGCCAACCAAGCATTGTGCTTCTCCAATGGATCAACACTCACTGCAAGTACCTTTACATTGCGCTTTGCAAATTCCTCCTTTAGCAATGCTGTTCTGCCCAACTCGGTGGTGCAGACAGGCGTGAAATCCGCAGGATGGGAAAATAGAACTCCCCAAGCATCGCCCAGATATGCATAAAAATCAATTTCGCCCACAGTGGTCTGTGCTGTAAAATTTGGAACCTCGTCTCCTAAATGCAAACCCATATCAGTTGTTTTTACAAAAATAAGCTATTATTATTACTCTACAAAATAAGTAGACTTTTAATGTTGCTCCCCTCCAGCCTTGCCCAACGCGTCCCTCCCGTAGCGGATCTTTACATCATCAATGGCATTGTACAGTTGCTGCTTTTGTACTTTGTTCTCAAACATGTTTGTCTGCACCTCACCATTGATCAACTCACTGCATTTGATACCTAAGAGCCTGAGTGGATGTCGGGGATCATAGAGTTGATGAAACAGCAATTTAGCCGTTTGAAAAATTTCATCATCAAAAGATGTTGGTGGAATACTTATTTGCTTTGAATATGTTTGAAAATCAGGATACCTCAATTTTACAGCGATGCATTTGGTTGACTTTTCATCTCTCCTGAGTTCATATCCTAATTTTTCAGACATGCGCAAGAGGGTTGATTCCAGGACATCCATTTCACTTTGGTTCTCGAAAAAGGTTTGCTCTGTCGATACAGACTTTGCATCATAAGAACTGTGTATTTCAGCATTGGATTCGCCATTTGCTTTTCTTGAAAGTACTTTTCCGTATGCACCAAAATTCAACTCCAACAGATGTAAGGGATATGCTGCCAATGCACCAATGGTAATAATTCCCAATTCGTGCATTCGTTTCAGCATCTGTTCTCCTACTCCCGGAATACTGCCAACCCCAAGAGGTGCAAGAAATTCTTTTTCTTTTCCCGGCAATACCTGAATGTATCCATTGGGCTTGGCAGCGTTTGTTGCAATTTTTGCCACCATGCGATTGGATGCCAATCCAAATGAAATGGGAAGACGGGTCGTTTCCATGATTTCTGTCCGCAGGTCAATCGTCCATCGCAGTGGATCAAAAAAACGATCCATACCTGTCAGATCAATGTAAAACTCATCAATCGAAGCCTTCTCAAACAATGGAGCTTTTGCTGATATGATTTCCGTGACCCAGTTTGAAAATTTGCTGTATTGCTCGCGAGAACCCTTTAAAAAAATTCCGTCCGGACAAAGCGCATGTGCTCTTGCCATGGGCATGGCTGAATGAACACCGAACTTTCTTGCCTCATAACTGCAAGTGCTGACAACACCTCTTTCTTTTGAACCACCAATGATCAAGGGCTTTCCCACCAGTGATGGGTCCAAAATTCTTTCCACCGATACAAAAAATGCATCGAGGTCAAAGTGTGCAATATGGATGTGTTGCTGTGACATGCCTGTGAAAACGCATGTCAATTTATATAAATATCGAGGAGTCCCTCAGGCAAACGAACAGTTATTTTTTCTTTTTTGTGTTCAATCTTCAGCAGGGTGCTTTCGTTCAGCGGCACAAACACTTCTTTTCCCTGGTAATCAATTCTGAGCAAAACCTGCATGGGCTGTTCAATCACTTCAACAACTTTACCGAGCATTTTCTTTTCATCATACACTGCAAATCCCAGCAATGAAATAGGTGCATGCTGCGCTGCCTGGATTTTTACATCTTGTTCAGGCAGCCATACCTGTTTGCGCAAAAATACTTTGGCTTTTTCTGGAGCATCCACCCCTTCAAGTTGAATCAATGCCTCCTCAGCATTTTTATTTTTTACGGCTGCAACGAAATAGGGCATGAAACGGCCTGACTTCTCTTCAATGAAAACCGTTTTCAATGCTTCGGTATCGAGTCCAGCGCCCAGGTGATGTTTTAAAACAAGGTCTCCCTTGATACCAAAAGTGGCTATGAACTTCCCTATGACAACATACTGATCCATCATAAAAAAAGCCCCGTTGTAAACGAGGCTTCATAAATCATTGTAAATGTATTATTCAGCAGCAGGTGCAGCTTCTGCAGATGACTGATCTGCTTCAACCTCTGGAGCTGGAGCCACTTTCTTTGGTCTTGGTTTAGCAGCTTCCATGCGCTTTGCACGACGTTCTTTCGCAGCAGCTTCTTGGCGGTCTCTCAATTTAGATTCTTGCTCCTGGTGCCATGATTCAAATTTTGCCATGGCTGATTCTTGGTCGAAAAGACCCAGGCTCACGCCGCGAAGCAAATGTTTGAGATACAACACACCTTTGGTAGACAGGATTTTGCGCACAGTGTCAGTAGGCTGGGCACCATCGTTCAACCAGTCCAATGCTTTTTGGCGATCCACCAAAACAGTTGCCGGGTGGGTCAGTGGATTGTAAGTACCAATTTTCTGAATGAATTTTCCATCGCGAGGAGAACGAGAGTCAGCTACAACGATGAAGTAGAAAGGACGCTTTTTGCTTCCGTGTCTTTGGAGTCGGATTTTAACAGCCATAAAAAATTAAAATTTTTAGTGGGTGATCAATAAATTTTCGGACCGCAAATATACGATTTATGGCGAAAATGACAAAATCATTGATGTTAATTGCCTAAAATCATCTTCTGCCCATTCTCCCCAGCGCAGGCATGTTGTTCATGTTTTTCATCATTTGCTTCATTTGCTCAAATTGTTTGAAAAACTGATTGATTTCATTCATGTCCCTTCCAGAGCCTTTGGCAATGCGCTTTTTTCTGCTTTGATCGATGATATCCGGATTGGATCTTTCGTAAGGGGTCATTGATTTGATGATGGACTCCACCCCCTTGAAAGCATCATCACTGATGTCAATATCCTTCATGGCCTTCCCCATTCCTGGAATCATGCCCATCAGGTCTTTGAGGTTACCCATTTTTTTGATCTGCTGCAGTTGATCAAGAAAATCCTGAAAGTCAAATTGGTTTTTCCTGATCTTTTTTTCTAATTTCTTGGCTTGTTCCTCATCAAATTGTGCCTGTGCTTTCTCAACCAGTGTAGCGATGTCTCCCATTCCCAAAATACGTTGGGCCATCCGTTCAGGATAAAACACGTCCAGTGTTTCCATCTTTTCTCCACTGCTTGCAAATTTGATGGGTTTTTGAACGGTATACTTGATCGACAAGGCCGCACCACCTCTTGTATCACCGTCTAATTTGGTCAGGACAACACCTGTAAAATCCAATCGATCATTGAAGGCTTTTGCTGTGTTGACAGCATCTTGTCCGATCATGGCATCTACCACAAACAATATTTCCTGTGGCTGGAGAAATGCTTTGAGTCCGGCTACCTCGTTCATCATTTCCTCATCAATCGCCAAACGACCTGCAGTATCCACGATCACCACATTCTTGTTGTTGGACTTGGCGTACTGCAATGCATTTTCAGCAATTTTCTTGGGGTCCTTGTTGTCAGGTTCCGCATACACGTCAATACCAATCTGGTTTCCCAATACCTTCAACTGATCTACAGCAGCCGGACGATAAACATCTCCCGCAACAAGCAAGGGTGATTTTCCTTTTTGTGACTTTAAATAATTTGCGAGTTTACCACTGAAAGTTGTTTTTCCCGAACCCTGGAGTCCCGCGATTAAAATGACCGCCGGATTCCCATTGATTTCGAAACTGCTCGCCTGTCCACCCATCAGCTCTGTGAGTTCATCCTGAACGATTTTAATCATCAACTGACCGGGACTTACTGCTGTGAGGACTTTTTGTCCAATAGCTTTTTCTTTGACTTTATCGGTGAATTCCTTGGCAATTTTAAAATTGACATCGGCGTCCAACAATGCCTTGCGGATGTCCTTGATTGTATTGGCTACATTCAAATCTGTAATCCTTCCTTCGCCTTTGATTTGCTTGAATGCCGAAGCTATTTTCTCACTTAAATTTTCAAACATGCTGCTTGCTTTTGATTGGAACCAATAAAAATGTTTGCAAAATTAAGCATTACCATCCCATCAGGACAACATTGAAGCGTCTTGAAGCCGATGCGTTCACACATTGAAGGATTTGTTAAATCAATCAAAATACTGTCATTTTTCTATCACACGATGACGCAAAGTGCTGATATTCATTAATTTGTCGGGGCAAACCATCCATGGGGATAATCCCGATGAAAAAGTTGGAAAGAAAGATTAAATTATATTTTTTCAATTCCGATATTTTTCTATCATTGCAAGGTGCATGGATGTGATGAAGAAATGCGTTCAATTTAAATTTCAATGAGTAAACAATTATTTTCCGTAGAGTACCCTGTTCGATGCTCCCCTAACATTTTGTTCGAATTTTTATCTACGCCTGCAGGACTGCAAGAATGGTTTGCAGACCGCGTAGATGAAAGAGACAATATTTTCAGTTTCAGTTGGAATGGATCCACAGACAAAGCAGAATTGCTTGGTGTTGAGCAAGATAAATATATCCGATACAGATGGCTGCATGCTGCCAAAAACGAATATTTCGAATTTGCAATTGAGAAAACCGAGGTGAGTGGACAAACCATTTTGGTGATCAAAGACTTTGCTGAAAAAAAAGACATTGCAGATCAAACCCGTCTATGGGATGTACAGGTACATGACCTTTTCCACCGGTTGGGAAATTGAGGATGATCAAAAAACTCGATAGATTAATTCTAAAATCATTTATTGGTCCATTCATCGCGACCTTCTTCATCACAATGTTTGTGCTGGTGATGCAATTCTTTTGGAAGTACATCGATGATTTGGTTGGCAAGGGACTCGGATTGGGCTACATTGCCGAACTTACAGGTTATGTATCCACCACTGTAATGCCTTACACACTTCCCATCTCCATATTGATTTCCTCCATCATGACTTTTGGAAACCTGGGCGAAAGTTTCGAATTGGTTGCAATCAAATCTTCTGGTATTTCTTTGATGCGGTTCATGCGACCATTGCTGATCATTTCCTTTGTGCTGAGCATGTTTGCATTCCTGATTGCGAATTACGTGATGCCAGTAGCAAATTTGAAATTTGCTACCATGCTCTATGATATTCGCGTAGCAAAACCGGCATTGGATATCAAAGAAGGAATTTTCTATGACAAAATTCCAGGATATGCGATCAAAATTGGAGAAAAGGACAAAGATGGAAATGGCATCAAGAATATCATCATTTTTGAGAATCAATTTGTGCTCCAGGACAACATCATCATCGCAGAAAAAGGAAGGATGCACATCAGCGACGATAAAAAGTTTCTGGAATTTGATTTGGAAAATGGATGGAGGTACCAGGAAAAAGGATCATACAATACAACGGCAACTGAATTTTACAGACTGGGATTCAAGAAATACAAAAAGGTATTTGATTTGAGCAGCTTCAACATGATGAAGACACCTGACAGTCTTTTCAAGGGAAGTTACAACATGTTGAACGTAGATCAATTGAACCATTCATCAGACTCCATTCAAAAAATACTAACTGAAATCAAATACCAAAGGATTCCTAAAGAAGTCAACACCTATTTTACTTCCGCTCCTATCTTTATGAAAGGCACTGATCATGTTGTGAGCACAGCACCCGTTACAGCAAAATCAAAAAGCTATGCCTCGCTATTGCCGGATTCCGTTAAAACCATGTCATATTCCAAGGCTGCAGACAAAATCAACCTGGTTAAAAACGCGTTGGATCTGATTGCGTATGAAGACAAACAAAGACAGAACGACATGCTCATGTATCATGTTGCGTGGCATAAAAAATTTGCTTTCTCCTTTGCCTGTATTGTATTGTTCCTGATTGGTGCTCCACTCGGGGCTATCATCAGAAAAGGGGGATTGGGCATGCCCTTGGTTGTGGCAGTGGTATTCTTCCTGATCTTTCATTTGTTGAACGTTTTTGGAGAGAAATTTGTGAGACAGGAATTGATGTCGCCGTTCTGGGGAATTTGGCTTTCATCGCTGGCTTTGCTCCCCGTTGGCATTTTTCTTGTTGTAAAAGCCATGAATGACTCGCAACTTTTCAACAATGAATTCTATTTCAGGTTTTTCAAATCAATCAAATCGTATTTTTCTAAAAAACAATCTGTCATTTCCATCAATCAATAGATCATGAAAAAGCATACACCAAGAAGAACTTTTATCAAACAAACAATGGGCGTTGGTTTGGCCATGGGAACCCATTCATTGATTTCCAGTGAACTGTTTGCCAACGAAACCCAGGCGCTCCCTTTTGCTCAAACCCCGCTTTCATATGCTTTCAATGCACTTGAACCGCATATAGACGCTTTGACAATGGAGATTCACTACACCAAACATGCTTCGGCCTATACCAAAAATTTAAATGAGGCAGCCGCAGCTGAATTCAAAGGTGCTCAACTCTCCATAGAAGAGGTGCTTCAGAAAATTTCAAGCTTCAGTGTAAAAATGAGAAACAATGGAGGTGGGCATTTCAACCATGAATTTTTTTGGAAAACGATGAAACCGGGTGGATCTACGCTCCATGATGGTAAATTAAAGCAATCTATCATCAGCAGCTTCAACAGCTTTGAAAACTTCCAATCCAAACTCAGTGAAGCAGCGATGAGCAGATTTGGCAGCGGATGGGCCTGGCTTTATGTGGATGAAAAGAAATTGTTGCAAATCGGATCAACACCCAATCAGGACAATCCACTGATGGATGTTTCAAGCATCAAGGGGATTCCTCTGGTAGGTTTAGACGTATGGGAGCATGCCTATTATTTGAAATATCAAAACCGAAGGGCGGAATACATCAGCCATTGGTTCAATGTGATTGATTGGGAAAAAGTGGAGGAGCGCCTGATTGTATTGGGGTAAAAAAATCAGCCTTTGTCGCATCAGTAAAGATGTACAAAGGCTGAATATGACACGCAATCGTGGATCAAATATAGGTAGGTTTTTTACTTATTCTAATTTTTTGATAAAAATTTTAAAGAATCTATCGTGTATTAAATACACATAAAACCATCCCTTATGAAGGAATATTTGGAACAAAACAAAGAGCGATTTTTAGATGAATTGATGAGCCTCTTGCGCATCCCTTCGGTGAGCGCAAACAGTCAACATAAAAAAGACATGATTGAATGTGCTGAGGCTGTTAAGAAAAGTCTCACGGATGCCGGCGCAGATCGTGCTGAAATTTTTTCAACCAATGGCCACCCCATTGTCTATGCTGAAAAGATGGTGGATCCCTCATTTCCAACTGTGCTCGTATATGGTCATTATGATGTACAACCTGCAGACCCATTGGAACTGTGGGAGACGAGTCCATTTGAACCAACCATCAGAGATGGCAAAATTTTTGCAAGAGGTGCCTGTGATGACAAAGGCCAGTTCTTCATGCATGTAAAAGCTTTGGAACTGATGGTCCAAAACAATTTACTGAAGACGAATATTAAATTTTGCATCGAAGGGGAAGAAGAAATAGGATCTCCTAACCTGGCAAAATTTGTTGAAAGCAACAAAGCACTTCTCAAATGCGACGTAATATTGATCAGCGACACGGCCATGATCAGCATGGATACTCCTTCCATTGATACAGGTGTAAGAGGATTGAGTTATATCGAGGTAGAAGTAACGGGTCCCAACCGCGACTTACACAGTGGTGTATACGGAGGAGCAGTTGCCAATCCTGCAACTGTACTTGCCAAAATGATTGCTTCATGCCACGATGAAAACAACCACATCACCATTCCGGGATTTTATGATGATGTATTGGAAGCAACAGCCGAAGAAAGAAACCTGCTGGGCAAAGCACCTTTCGATGAAAAAATATACAAGGCTGATTTAGGCATTGATGCATTGTATGGTGAAAAAGGGTTTTCAACCAATGAAAGAACTGGTATACGTCCCACGCTTGAAGTGAACGGTATATGGGGAGGTTATACGGGTGAGGGTTCCAAGACAGTGTTGCCATCAAAGGCATCTGCAAAAATATCTGCACGTTTGGTGCCCAATCAATCATCGGTAAAAATCACGGCATTGTTGCTCGATTACTTTAAAAAAATAGCACCTGCAGGAGTTTCTGTTCGAGTGAGTGAGCACCATGGTGGTGAGCCATACCTGACACCGATCGATTCCAAAGCCTATCAAGCAGCTGCAAAAGCAATAGCACAAACATTTGGCAAGATGCCTGTACCGGTAAGAGGTGGAGGAAGTATCCCCATTTGTGCTTTGTTTGAAAAAGAACTGGCTGTGAAAATTGTATTCATGGGATTTGGCTTGGACAGTGACAACCTGCATTCCCCCAATGAGAAATATGATCTTGCAAACTACTACAAGGGAATTGAGACCATTCCTTATTTTCATCAGTATTTTGCCGAATTGAGCAGATAAAAATGGAAAACGAAAAACTCAGGTTGGATAAATACTTATGGGCCATTCGCCTGTTCAAAACCCGATCAGCTGCCGCTGTGGCATGTGAAAAAGGGAGAGTAAAAATGAATGGCGAAGCAGTCAAGGCATCGAGAACCGCTAAGATCAATGATGTATATGAAGTGAAGACCGAGGAGAAGCGATGGACCATCAAAGTTGTAAGGTTGCTTCCAAAAAGGGTCCAATACAAAGAAGCTGTTCAATGTTATGAAGACCTTACACCACCGGAAGAAACCGAAAGAATAGCTTTTCAGTCCGCCAGCTTTTACTCCGGAAAAAGACTTTCCAAAATAGGCAGACCCACCAAAAAGGAAAGAAGAGACCTGGACGATTTCACAGATAACAATTGAATGTATCTTTAGGCACATGAACATTCATATCATCAGCGTTGTTCCGGAATTGCTTGAGAGTCCTTTTTCACATTCCATCATGAAAAGGGCTGCAGAAAAAGGATTATTGCGAGTAACAGTTCATCATCTGAGAAAATGGGCTGTCAATGAATACGGCATGGTTGATGATTATCCATTTGGAGGTGGTGCCGGAATGGTGATGATGTGTGAACCACTGGTAAAGGCCATAGAAGAATTGAATGCCGAATATGGATTCGATGAAGTCATTTACCTGACACCTGATGGGGAAAAATTTAACCAGGGACTTGCCAATGCTTTGTCAATGAAAAAATCATTGCTCTTCATTTGCGGACATTATAAAGGCATTGATCAACGGGTGAGAGATCATTTCATTACCCGTGAAATATCCATTGGTGATTATGTACTCAGTGGAGGAGAATTGGCTGCTGCTGTCATAGTGGATGCTCTCGGTAGACTGATCCCCGGCGTGTTGAATGATGAAACTTCTGCACTGTTTGACTCGTTCCAAGACAATCTCCTGGCCCCTCCTGTTTACACAAGACCCGACGAGTTTCGGGGATGGAAAGTACCTCCGGTTCTGTTGAGCGGTGATCATAAAAAAATTGAAGAGTGGAGAAACGAACAAGCCCTTGCCAGAACCCAAGATAAACGTCCTGATCTGCTGAGAGAAGATTAAGTCAACAAATCAGTTCTCAATGCAGCTATTTCAATAGCGGTATTCGGATGCATTTTTTGCAACCGCCGCCAATTGTAGAATGCTATCACATCCTTGAAATCATATTTCCATTGCATCGTTGAATAAGCAATGAGGGGTGACAAAATAAAGAGAAAGGCCAGCCAATGCCATCCATTCAAAAAAGCAACCAACGCACATGCAATCCACCAAAACAGAGACAGGAAAGCAAGCACACCGGTTGTTACACTGGTATAAAAATCAATGCGTGTGACTGTCCTGTCAGCTATCCATTTCGCAACCTTTCCCGGAATGAACCAGAAAATGCTGCCAAAGAGATACAACTCAACAGTTAAGAGTACATTAAAAACCAATTTAACAGGATGAACAGGATTGCATGACAATGCACGGTCATTGATATTATGTTTGGCAAGCAGTGCATTGTATTGCTTTACTTTTTGTGAATAAAGATCAAATTCGATGTTGTTTTTTGCATCAAGTCTTTTGCAGAAAGCGCTGGCTTCATTCAGGAAATTTGATTTCTTGTGCAAACACTCATTATAGATGAATAACAATACGTCTTCCGCAGTATTGGTTTTGCGATCTTCATTCACATGTATGATGTTTCGCTCAAACAACAATGCCATCTGTGCGGTAAGCTCATTGACTGCTTTGGCTGGCAGTTCAGCATACATTGTGCAAAAGGGATCAAGATTCATCTTTTCACCAACATGTATCAACAGATCGGAATGAATGCCATGAAAAGAATAATGCAAGGCGATGCATTGAATATTCAAATCGGTTATTCCCCCATCCTCAAAGGCAGTTTGCAGGGCAACCCTGGCAGCACCTTTTTTAAACGGCTCTAACTTTTTGGAACGCCGACTGAATCCCTCCGGAAAAATCAACAACAGTTCTCCCCTCTTCAACAAATTCTTTCCACGCTGAAAAGTAATGTGATTTTTACCAACATGTTGCATGCCGTGTTCTCTGCTGAAAATGGGTATCATGTGCAGCCATGTCAATACCCGCAATGCGAGAGGATGGCGAAAAATATCTCCTCTTACATAAAAATGGACATTCCGCTTTAAAAATACCGCCAACACCATTGCATCCAGAAATGATGCAGGATGATTGGCGATCAGTATAGAAGGCTTGGATGGATCCATTTTTTCCAATCCAATCACATCAATTCTCCGAAAATAAATTCGAAACGTGATCCACATCAATACCCAAGCAAAACGGTAAAGCATGATTCAAGATAAGCAATCGCCTCCATCCATCATCAAATAAGCTCACTCAAAAAAACATCAAGTTCGAATCATATTTAAATACGAAATTTGCTTGGTCCCGATGAAAAAAATTTACCACTTGCTAATGCTCTTCCCCTTGATCCATTCCATGGGGCTATCGGCGCAAGATCCCAGTAGTTTTCAAGAAAAATTTCAGGTCAATATTCACAAAGCATCCTCTCCAATTAAAATTGACGGCATGCTGGATGAGATGGCATGGAAACAGGCAGATGCTGCGCAAGATTTCAATATGAAATGGCCAACAGATATCGGCAGGCCTAAAAGATCAACCAGTGTCAAGATCAGTTACGATGACAATTACATTTATTTCGGAATCATCGCCCAGGACACCAACTATTATATTGCACAGACCCTGAAAAGAGACAATGGCTTGTATGAGAGCGATGCAGTGTCCATTGCGATTGATCCCATCAATCGAAAAACCAACGGATTTGTATTTTCCATCACGCCATACAATGTTCAATCTGAAGACTTGGTCAATGCTGGGCAAAGTGATATGGAGATGAATTTCAGCTGGGACAACAAATGGTATTCAGCAACGAGCAGGCATGCAGACCATTGGATTGCAGAACTGGCAATTCCACTCAAAACATTGAGATTTGAGCCAGGAAAAAAGATATGGGGCTTCAACGTGCTCAGATCTGATTTGAAAAGCAATGAATATTCAAGTTGGACCGACATGCCACTCAATTTTAATTTTTTTGATTTTGGATATGCTGGCTCCATCCGATGGGACCAGGGACCTTCCTCCCCTGGTGGAAATATTTCATTCATCCCCTATGTCACAGGTTCGGTATTGGGAGATTCGAGCAATACACAGACAAAAGGCAATACTGGTTTTGATGCAAAAATTTCACTGACCTCTTCTCTCAACCTCGATCTTACATACAACCCTGATTTTTCACAAATTGAAGTCGACCGACAAGTAACCAATCTTACCAGGTTCGATATTTTCTTTCCTGAAAGAAGAACATTTTTCCTTGAAAACAACGACCTCTTCTCCAGTTTTGGAATACCTCCGGTGAGACCCTTTTACTCAAGAACAATTGGGTTGGATAAAAACGGCAACAAGATACCTATCATCGGTGGTGTTAGGCTCAGCGGAAATATTGCCCCCAAAACAAGGATTGGACTGATGAACATGCAAACAGGAGCAAGCAATGATGTTTCATCACAAAACTACTCTGCCATTACATTCAATCAACAAGTTCAGACCCGATCCATCGTAAAAGGATATTTCCTCAACAGACAATCTACACAATCTTCAAAAGTCACAGAACCGTTGGATGCTTTTGGAAGAAATGCAGGTTTGGAATACAATTTCGTTGATAAAACCAGCAAGTGGAATGCCTGGATTGGCCATCACAGGTCATTCAAACCCGGGATCGAATCAAAGGAGTTTTACATGAATGGTGGTGGAGGATATCTGAGCAAAAAACTGAATTTTATTGTCGACGCAGGCAGAATAACTGAAAATTACCATGCCGACATGGGCTTTATCAACAGAATTGTCAACTACGATGCGCTGCTGGATTCCAGTATCAGAAGAGGATTTGATCAATTATACAATGAAACCAGTTATACCTTTTTCTCAAAAAAAGGGAAACTCAATCAATTGATGTTGAGAATGGAAAATTTCATGACCAGCAACTTGAATCATATTGGCAATGAGCGTATGCACGATTTTGAAGTCCGAATGTTTTTTAAAAACACATCTAACATGATTTTTCATGTGCACCAAAACGTAAACAACCTTCCATTTTATACCTCTTTTACTGAAGGTGCACCCATCCCGCCCGGAAAATATGTTGCTCCTTCATTTGGCTATACATACAATACAGACAGCAGAAAAAAACTGTATTTCAAAACCGATATTGAAATTGGAAAATTCTTGAACGGAAAGATTGTAAGATATGAAGTTGCAGCAACCTACAGACTTCAACCGCTTGGCAATTTTGTAATGAGCGTTCAAAATGCAAGACTGGAATTTCCAATGCCCTACGGAAATAACAATTTGTTGCTCATCGCGCCCAGGGTTGAAATCAATTTTACAAACAATGTGTTTTGGACAACTTTTTTTCAGTACAACAGCCAAAGGAACAACTTCAATATCAACAGCAGACTGCAATGGAGATTCAAACCCATGAGCGATCTCTTCCTGGTCTATACCGACAATTATTTTACCGACCCATTCATGAAAAATAAAAACCGGGCCATTGTTTTCAAATTCAATTACTGGCTGAATTTATGATCTGCCTGGTTGTTTATTTTTTGCTAACTTCAATGCAATCAAAATAAACAATCAGCGATATGTCCAGTAACAGAAGGTCTTTCTTAAAAAACATCACACTCAGTACGGGCGCATTGGCAACATCCTTAAATATTGAAGCCAATGAAAATTCTTTTGTCAATAAACAAGCCGGTTTCAACATGTGCGGCTTTGCTGCTCCCAAGCTCCCAACAGTAAGGGTGGGTATCGTTGGATTGGGCATGCGTGGACCGGGAGCAGTTGATCGGCTCAGTTATATTGAAGGTGTTGAAATCAAGGCACTGTGTGATAAGTATGCAGACAGGGTTGAAAAAGCACAATCCATTCTAACAAAAAAAGGACTCCCAGCTGCAAAGTCCTATTCCGGGGAAGAGGGATGGAAAGCTTTGTGTGAATCAAATGATATTGATTTGGTATATGTTACGACCCCTTGGCATTTGCATACCCCTATTTCTGTGTATGCCATGAAAAACGGGAAGCACGCTGCATCCGAGGTGCCTGCTGCAAAAACAATGGATGAATGTTGGGAGCTGGTTGAAACATCTGAAAAGACAAAGAAACATATGATGATGTTGGAGAACTGTTGTTATGATTTCTTTGAATTGCTGACCCTGAACATGGCAAGAAACGGATTGTTTGGTGAGATTGTCCACGCAGAAGGCGCATACATACATGATCTTACAAAAGATTATCTCTTCAATAAAAATGGATATGCAGATATGTGGAGATTGAAAGAGAACATGACCAGGAATGGCAGTCTGTATCCAACACACGGACTCGGTCCGATTGCACAATGCATGAACATCAACCGTGGCGACAAATTTGACTACCTCGTGAGCATGAGCTCAAATGATTTTACCATGGGTGCCATGGCGAATGAATTGGCATCCAAGGATGATTTTTTCAAGCCTTATGCGAACAAAAACTACAGAGGCAATATGAATACCACTGTCATCAAAACCAACCTTGGAAAAACCTTGATGGTGCAACATGATGTTTCAACCATGAGGCCTTATTCCAGGATTCACCTGGTAAGTGGTACAAAGGGTGCTGCCCAAAAATGGCCTGGGCCGGAGAAAATTGCCCTCGGACACGGGTGGATGAAACCAGAGGAACAAAAACAAATGCAAGAAAAATACACCTTGCCCATCGTTAAACACATTGGAGAAATTGCCAAAAATGTAGGGGGACATGGCGGAATGGATTTCATCATGGATTGGAGATTGATTGACTGTCTGAGAAACGGACTACCACTTGACCAGGATGTTTATGATGCTGCATCATGGACTGCCGCAGGATTGCTCAGTGAGGTATCACTCAAAAAAAGATCTGCTTCGGTGGATGTACCCGACTTCACCAGAGGTGCATGGCAGTCGAATAAACCACATGACCTGACGTTGAATGGAGGAGGAAATACAGGAGTAAGATCTGTATCAAAATAATAGAATAAAAAAAATCCAGGTCAATGACCTGGATTTTTTTTATCACTGCGTTACAATGACTGCCGGCAATTCCCGTTCCCGCACCATTTTATTAAATGCCTTTAATCCGCTGTCGAGCAATACCTTGAGTTTTGTAATTTCTGCATCCACTTGAACAGCTAGTTCAGCATAGACATCCTTTGCCTGTTTACTGGGTGCCATATTGCCACTGCTGGCCATATCAAAAACACCGCCTAGTTTGTCATCCAAACGAATAGGATAATTCAGTACGTCTTGCCCGCTCTTGGCCTTTGTCTGATGTAATTTTTCTTCGATTGATGTAAGTGATTTACTCAGGCTGTCAGACAGTTGCCTGATTTCTTTGGGACAATCCTTCCCCTGCTTTGCAACAAAATCTTTCATTTGAATTCTTGCGCTTCTGATCTGCTTGATTGCTTTCATGGTTTCATTGAACTTTCCTTGAACTTGCAGCAGAAAATCCAATTGCGCATCATAATCTGCTTGAGAGCAATGGTAATTGGGATCGGCCAATAAAGTAAAGGGCACTTCAACCGAATCTTTATCAACACGAACTACAGCAGTATAATTGCCTGGAATGGCAGTGATGCTTCCAGGAACACCGTTCCATAAAATCAAATCATCAAGTCGCTCTGCAGAGGGGTATTGCATGTCCCAAACAAATTGATTGCTGCCATTGGTCAGTTTCAAGGACTTTGTTTTGTCATCTGTTGAAAACCTGCTGATCAGTTTTTTGTTTTTATCATACACTGCAACAGATCCGTTGCTGGAGTCGGTCACAGCACCAGCATAGAAATTGATCACTGCTCCTTTGGGAGGATTCAATGCTGCATTTGCAGGAGTTCCTGGCATCATACCCCATCTGCCCATGACAGGCGGGATGCGATATGATGGATTTGTCTGATATGCATGGAGTTTTTTTGCTTTGATGGCTGGGTCCATTTGCTGAAGGACAGAGAGGTCATCCAAGATCCATAGTGCACGGCCCTGTGTGGCAACGATCAAATCATTGTTTTTGATGGTCAAATCCGTAATTGGAACTACAGGTAAATTCAACTGGAATGGATTCCAAGATGCTCCATCGTTGTAACTGATATACATACCGTATTCCGTACCGGCATAGAGGAGTCCTGGTCTTTTGTGATCCGCACGCATCACTCTTGTAAAGTGCATTGGATCAATGCCACTTGTGATGAGCTTCCATGTTTGTCCGTAATCCTCTGTCTTATATATATATGGAGTGAAGTCATCCAACTTGTACCGTGTACCTGTGATGTATGCAGCTCCTTTTTTGAATGGATCAATATCAATTGCATTCCACATCATCCATTTCGGCGCATCTTTCGGGGTTACATTTGACCAGTTAGCACCACCATCCCGACTGATGTGCACCAATCCATCATCACTTCCAGCCCACAAAAGATCTTTTTCTAAACTGCTTTCTGTTGCTGTGAAGATGGTACAATAATATTCTACCGAAGTGTTGTCCTTGGTAATGGGTCCCCCACTCGACACTTGTTTTGCTTTGTCATTGGTCGTAAGATCCGGAGAAATTTGTTTCCAGCTTGCACCTTCATTTTCTGTTACAAACAATGCATTGCCTGCAGCATACAATTTCTTGGGGTTGTGAGGAGAAAAGAAAATGGGGAAATTCCATTGAAATCTGAATTTGAGAACGTCAGCCCCCGCTCCCATTGGATTATCCGGCCAAACAGAGACTGCACGGTTTTCACCGGTACGGTGATCCAGTCGTGAAAGATATCCGCCGTAATTTCCTCCGTATACAATGTCCGGATTGGTGGGATCTGCAACAACATACCCGCTTTCGGATCCTGCAGTGATGTCCCAATCCTGCTCGGTGATGTATGAGCCGTAGGTAGCTGACTTGATTCGCAATGTTGAATTGTCTTGCTGTGCAGCCAATACACGATAAGGAAATGAATTGTCTGTACTCACTCTGTACAACTGTGATGTAGGTTGATTCATGTAGGTACTCCAACTATTGGCCTCGTCGAAACTGATTTGAGCACCCCCATCATCTGCTACAATCATGCGTTTCCCGTCTGTTGGATCTATCCAAAGATCATGGTGATCGCCATGGGGGGTTCTGAGTGACTGAAATGTTTTGCCTCCATCTCGGCTTTTCATGAAATTTACATTGGGACAATAAACAAGGTTCTCATTTTTGGGATCAACAAACACTTTTGTATAGTACCATGCACGCTGACGAATGTTGTTATCGCTGCTCTGGAGATTCCAAGACTTGCCCCCGTCATCACTCATGTACAAACCGCCTTTTTCATTTTCGATGATGGCATAAATTTTATCGGTATTGGATGGAGCAACTGCGACTCCTACGATACCCCAAATACCTTTAGGCAATCCTTTTGAAGCAGTGATGTTCGTCCAGGTTTCACCACCATCAACACTCTTCCACAAACCGCTTCCTTCACCTCCGCTTTCCAAACTGTAAGGCGTTCTGATCACACGCCAAGTACCAGCATACAACACGGATGGATTCCCAGGCTCCATAACAAGGTCACTGCATCCGGTTTGCTCATTAACGAACAAAACTTTTTTCCAAGACTTTCCTCCGTCGACTGATTTAAAGATTCCCCTCTCATTGTTCGGACCGAATAAATGGCCCATGACACCCACCCATAAGGTATTTGCATCATCTGGATGAACGACGATGTTGGTAATATGCCTGCCGTCTTTCAGTCCAATGTTTTTCCATGTTTTTCCTGCATCTTCAGATTTCCACATACCACCCAAACCTTCTGCGACATTGCCACGCATGGTATTTTCTCCCTCACCTACATAAATGACATTCTCATTAGAAGGAGCAACCTCTATCGCTCCCATGGTACCGCCAAAATATTTATCCGAGATGTTTTTCCAATTGCTGCCGCCATCGGTTGTTTTCCATACACCCCCTCCGGTTGCACCAAAATAAAATGTATTCTTTGACTTGTAGCTGCCGGTAACTGCACCACTTCTGCCTCCACGAAATGGACCCAGCAAACGATACTTTATATTTCCCAGCAATGCCACATCATACGTTGAAGTTTTCTGGGGGGTGACAGCGACATTTTTGGTTTTCTGTGCAAAGGACGCCGTGAGCAGAAACAGAGATGCCAACAGCAAATGAATTTGTTTCATGTGTTTAGTTTTGAGGACAATAAATATACGGTAAATATGGGATCAGTTGCGGATAGGCTTTCCACCTTTCAAAACACTCTGTATACGTTCAAGTGTTTTCTTTTCACCGCATAGACTTAGAAATGCTTCTCTCTCCAGATCCAATAAATATTGTTCAGATACCAATGTGGGTTCACTCAAATCTCCACCGCACATGACATAAGCAAGTTTCTTTGCAACCAATGCATCGTGTGCAGTAGCATAACCGCCTTGCTCCATAACATGAACACCCGCCATCAAAGCGCCAAGAGCAGACCTGCCCAGCACTTTGACATCTTTCCTTTGTTGAGGCATCACATATCCGCTGTCAAATATTTCTATGGCTGATTTTTTTGCTTCGCTTATTCTCCTGTCCAAGTTCATTACCACCTCATCCTGCCCCTTTCTCATGATCCCCAGTTGATAAGCCTCCTTGGCAGATGTGGCTACTTTTGCTGTCGCGATGGTAATGAATCTGTTTTTCAAGGTAATGGTTTCAGGTTCATCGACATGCATTTCATCAGATGCCCTCATGGCAAATTCTTTGGAACCGCCACCCCCGGGAATCAATCCAACTCCCAGTTCAACCAATCCAATGTAAGTTTCAGCAGCTGCACATATTTTATCAGCGTGTAAACTCAATTCACAGGCACCTCCCAATGAAAGTGCATGGGGAGCAACCACAACGGGTACAGCAGAATACCTGGCCCGCATCATGGTATTTTGAAACATCCTGATGGCCATATCAAGTTCATCATATTCCTGTTCGATGGCCAACATGAAAATCATTCCAACATTGGCACCTGCGGAAAAGTTATTTCCACTGTTGGCAATAACGAGTCCCTTGTACTTATCTTCTGCCAGTGATACGCTTTTTTGAATACCCTCCAGTACTTCCCCTCCAATACTTCCCATTTTGGTATACCATTCCAATCCAATGACATCATCACCAAGGTGATAGGTTCTGCAGGCACTGTTTTTCCAAATTGTTTGTCCTTCGAAATGTTTCATAACAATGAAAGCATTTTCCTGCCCAGCAGCATATACACTATCCATGGATCCGTGGAGTGGATTATATGCCAAACGCTTCCCGTCATTGATCTGGTAAAATGATTTCTGACCTTTTACAATCATATCATCTACCCAAGCGGCAACAGCATATCCCGCCTTTTTCATATCAGCGACTGTCTTTTCTACCCCCAGCAAGTCCCATGTCTCAAACGCTCCAATCTCCCATCCGAAGCCAGTCATCATCGCATTATCGATGCTGTAAACTGTATCCGATATTTCAGGAACCCGGTGAGAGATATACGAAAAGAGTTTGTAATGAAAGGTTCTATAAAATTCACCAACTTTATCAGGTGAGGAACAAAGCATTTTCAATCTCGTATGCAGATCATCGATTGGTTTTGCAGCTTCCAGGCTGGCAAATTTTGGTTTTTTTCTCGGACCATATTCCATTGTTTTCAAATCCAGCGTGAGAATTTCTTTTTCACCGGCTGCATTCTTTGTTTTTTTGAAAAATCCTTGTCCGGTTTTGTCACCCAACCACTTACGGTCATTGATATCTTTTAACCAAGCAGGAATCTTGAAAACATCCCTTGCTTCATCCTTGGGACAATTTTCGTAGAGTCCATTTGCCACATGAACCATCGTATCGATTCCAACAACATCAGCGGTTCTGAAGGTGGCGGATTTGGGACGCCCGATGATCGGACCTGTTAATGCATCAACCTCATCAACAGAGAGCTCCATTTTCTCCATTGTTTGCAAAAGAGACATGATGCCATAGATGCCTATTCGATTGGCAATGAAACCTGGCGTGTCTTTGCACAATACAGTCGTTTTACCCAGAAACAGATCACCATATTCCATTAAAAAATCAATCACCCATTTAGCTGTGAATGAGGTGGGAATGATTTCCAATAAGCGGAGATATCTGGGTGGATTGAAAAAGTGAGCGCCACAGAAATGTTTTTGAAAATCTTCTGATCGACCCTCTGCCATCAGATGAATGGGAATGCCAGACGTATTGGAAGTGACAATGGTGCCTGGCTTTCGAAACTTTTCAACCCGATCATACAGTTGTTTTTTGATGTCCAGTCTTTCAACCACCACTTCTAAAATCCAATCGCACTGATTGATAAGGGAAAGATCATCGTCAAAATTTCCTGTGGTGATCAGCTTTGATACCTCTTTGGTAAATACGGGTGATGGATTGGACTTGATTGCAGCAGCCAATGCATCGTTGACCAATTTGTTTTTAACAGATGTTTGGTCTGCGGATGTTGATCCGGGGGAAGGAATATCCAGCAGCAAAACTTGTATACCAATGTTTGCAAAATGACAAGCAATGCGTGACCCCATCACGCCACTTCCCAAAACTGCGACTTTCTTTATACTGGGTTTCATGAACAGGAACTTTAATTATGAGAGATCCATGCACGCAATAAACTGCATGATGTAACTTAAAGTTACATTATTTTGAAATCGATTATTTTGAAAAATGGTTGCTTATGAAACCTTCCAACCGCCGCTTGCGAGGTTTCCTGCATGAGCGAAATGCAACTTACCAGTTAGATCTTCAGCCATCAAGATCATGCCATTGCTGTCGATGCCACGCATCTTACGTGGAGCAAGGTTGGCAACAACGATCACCTGTTTTCCTATCACCTCCTCTGGTGAAAAATGCATGGCAATGCCGGAGAGGATGGTGCGTTTCTCAAAACCGAGATCTATTTCCAGTTGCAACAATTTGTCTGCCTTGGGTACTTTCTGAGCAGAAAGTATTACCCCAGTTCGGAGATCTATTTTTCCAAAGTCATCGATCGTGATTTCAGGCTTTAGAGGCAGGAAATCACTGCCATTTGAGGAAACAGACGTATCTGTGTTTGACATAGAGGCTGATTTCAATTTATTGATTTGGGTAGAGACCTCTTCATCTTCAATTTTTCTGAACAGTAACTGTGGCTCGCGCAAGCTGTAACCTACACTCAATAATTTCAGACTGCCGGCATTTGACCAATCGAGCATTTTCTCAACCACTTTCATCATCTTGCACATTTGAACTGCAGTGCTTGGTAGAAACGGATGGATAAGGATGGCGAGATTGGCTGTCAATTGCAGACAGTTATGAAGACAATTATCGATCAACTGCTGATTCAATGGATTTTCCTGGAGAGATTTTACCTTGATCCAAGGCTCTTTTTCCTGCATGTATTTATTGCCTTTGCGGGCCAGATCAATCACTTCAAACAATGCTTCTCTGAATCGATAGTGCTCCAATGAATCTTCGATCTTTTTTTGGGCTTGCTGTATATCCTCTCTCAGTTGACGATCAACCGCATCCTCAATTTCCGTGTGATAGGCAGGCACTTTGCCTCCGCATAACTTATGCATGAGGACAAAAGTTCGGTTGACAAAATTACCAAAGATGGCCACCAACTCACTGTTGACAGCGTCTTGAAAACCCTTCCAAGTAAACTCACTGTCTTTTGTTTCAGGAGCAATTTGTGTGAGATAATACCGCAACATGTCAACACACTGATTACCTCCATTTTCTTTTTTTACGAAATCGTTGATGTAATCTCTCATCTCCAACTTCCAGTTTCTGCTGGTGCTCATTTTATCGCCTTCCAAATTCAGAAACTCATTTGCCGGAACATTGGTTGGCAAAATATTTCCATGCAATTTGAGCATCACAGGAAAAATGATGCAATGAAAAACAATATTATCCTTGCCAATGAAATGAACCAACTGCGTATCGGCATCATACCAATAGGGCTTCCAATCTTTACCATTCTCCAGTGCCCACTGTTTTGTGGCAGATATATAACCGATGGGAGCATCAAACCAGACGTACAATACTTTACCATCTGCAGCTTTAAAAGGCACTTTCACACCCCAGTCCAAATCGCGTGTGACAGCCCTTGATTGGAGTCCCCCGTCAATCCAGCTTTTGCATTGCCCCACTACTGAGGCACGCCAGTCATCCCGGTGTTGCTGCAGAATCCACTCACGTAAAAAAGATTCATGTTTTGCAAGGGGCAGGTACCAATGTGATGTTTTCTTTTTAATTGGCGCATTGCCACTGATGGTACTGACAGGATTGATCAGCTCATCAGGACTCAATGCAGAGCCGCAAGTTTCGCACTGATCACCAAATGCACGATCACTTTTACACTTGGGACAAGTGCCCTTGATAAAGCGATCGGCTAAAAATGTGTTGGATGCCTCATCATAAAACTGCTCCGTTTCCTTTGTTTCCAACTCATTTCGCTCATGCAGGTATGTAAAAAATTCCTGAGCTGTTTCATGGTGCAAAGGAGAGGAAGTACGATCGTATACATCAAAACTGATGTGCAGATCAGAGAAGTCCTCTTTCATCGCTTTATGATATTTGTCAATGATTTCCTGAGCAGTTGTTTGCTCCTTCATTGCTTGAATAGGAATCGCGGTGCCATGTTCATCACTGCCACAAACAAAAACCACCTCTCTCTTTTGAGCACGCAGGTATCTAACATAAATATCCGCAGGAATATATGCACCAGCAAGGTGCCCAATGTGTTTCAGGCCATTTGCATAAGGAAGTGCAGAGGTGATCAAGTATCTTTTGGGCTGCATGTCAAAATTTCACTGTGGCGCAAAAATAATCAAATGTGGTGAAAGGCTCTGAGTGATTTTAAATAATTGACGTTACTTTTATAAGATGAAAGTCCCGCCATTCTTAAAAAAAGGAGATACCATCGGAATTGTTTGTCCAGCTGGCTACATGCCTAAAGACAAAATCACTGCTTGTATTTCTACGCTCAAAAAATGGGGTTACAAAGTGAAAATTGGCAAAACAGTTGGTGGAAAATCTGCCAATTATTTTTCCGGAACTGACGAAGAAAGAAGAACTGATCTGCAATCGATGTTGGATGACAAAGAGATCAAAGCCATCCTTTTTGGAAGAGGAGGCTATGGCACCAGCAGAATATTGGATCAGATCAACTTCAAACGTTTTGTTGCAAAACCAAAATGGATCATTGGATTCAGCGACATTACCATTCTCCACACTTTCATACAAAGGAATTTGAAAATATCCTCTATCCATGGTCCGATGTGTGGTGCATTCCTTCACGACAATGGCGAAAATATGTTTACGCTTTCACTGAAAGATGTTTTAGAGGGTAAGCCAACTGTTTTCCAAGCCGACTACCATCGAATGAACAATACAGGAAAAGTCACTGCCAGTATCACAGGGGGTAATTTATGCCTGTTGGCACATGGTATCGGAACAAATGCTGAACTAGACACCAGAGGAAAAATATTATTCATTGAAGATGTAGGAGAGCAACTTTACAACATCGACCGGATGATGCTTCAACTCAAAAGGAGCGGAAAATTAGATCAGGTAAAGGGACTGATAGTGGGAGGATTTACTGACTGCAAAGATACCGACAGGCATTTTGGAAAAACGGCTTATGAAATTATTTTTGATCAAATCAAGGAATTTGACTTTCCAACCTGCTTTGGTTTTCCCATCAGTCATGAAAAAGAAAATGTTGCTATTCAAATGGGGACAAAATACACGCTTGAAGTAAATGCATTTCAAACTATTCTTGCCAGCGTTTAGCCGATGAGATGACGCATCGCACTCTTGATATTTGAATAGATGAAGTTGAATCCTGATGCTTGTACCTTGCTTGCATCGACCGTTGCACTTTTAAGAACTTCAACACTCATCTCACCCAATATCCACTTCAATAGAAATGAGGGCACCCTGAATGGCAGGAACATTTGCCCATTCATGGCATGTGCAATCCCAAGAACCATTTCCCTGTTGGAAACAGGTTGTGGTGCTACCAAATTATATACACCTTCTAATGCTGGCGTTTCAATGGCATGCAAAAATGCCCTGCAAAGATCATCAATGTGGATCCAACTGTATATTTGATTGCCTGATCCCAGGATGGCAGCGATGCCAAAACGTACCGGTCTTTTGAACTCAACCAATGCGCCTCCCTCATTGCTCAGTGCGAGTCCTAGTCTGAATTTTACAAGCCTTTTACCCAATGTGCTAACCTGTTCGATGCTTTCCTCCCAGGCTTTGCATGTTTCGCCCAGAAAATCCATTGAAACAGGATCTGTTTCTTTGAATGGCGTTCCCGTATCTGAACCATACCATCCAATGGCAGATGCACTGATCACAGCCTTTACTTTGTTTGGCTGACTTGACAAGGACTTCACCAATAATTCGCTGGATGTTGTTCGACTTTTTTTGATTTCTTCTTTTCGTTTTTTAGTCCACCGTTTTTTTGCAACACCCTCACCTGCCAAATGCACGATGTAATCGGCTTGAGCAAGTGCTTGTGGATCAATGAACATTTTTTCAGTATCCCATCTGGCATAGAAGATTTTCCCACTCGGACGAAAACTGTTTTGTAAGGATGTTGCTTTGTAGGCAGAAGCCGTTTCAATTGGATTGCGCGACAGGATGATGACATCATACCCTTGTTGCAGCAGCAATCTGCTGAGGGCTGTTCCAATCATTCCGGTTCCACCTGTTATAAGTACCGTTGGCATGGGGAAAATTTTTACAAAAATACATCAACCAAGAAGATTCCGATAAACAAAAAGCCCCATAAAAATGGGGCTGGCTGTTTGTTTTGGTCATGCTGAATATCAGTCAGGTTTTTTGCCCTCCAAAAAAGTATTGATCGTACTGATCTGGGTATTGTTTTGATCATCTGTTCCAACAGAATAGCTCGAGTAGAACTTTTCAACAGATGCAAGGGTTGTATTGTGGACTTGCAAATTGTGTCTCACATAGGCAGGAATGCTGTCGTATTCATTGTTCGGATCAGCAGCATTGAAATTAAATGAAAGGTTCCTGAGTTTGTATAAACGCTCAGCAGCTCTCAATTTTTGTGCCTCTGCCTCGTCAAATGCTGCCATTGGACTATCGATTGTTGCAGCAGTTGGAATGACAGGTTCTTCTACAAAGGTTTCGGTGCTGACTTCCATTGCAGGAGCCTCATGGTAAACAATTTGCATCATTTCCTCTTCAGCATCTGGTACTGTCTCCGCAACAGGCTGACTGATTTCCATTGAAGGTTGCTCTTCGATTTGCATATCCTTCTTGGCTTCAACATCCAAGGCAACGGTTTCCATAACTTGTTGAACAGTTGCAGCTTCTGCGATCGGTTGTTCTTCTACTGTTTGGATATCGTCCGCATAAATAACAGTTGGCTTTACCAAGAAACCTGTTGTTTTCTCCAGAATCTCCTCTTTGATTTCCTGAATGATTTCCTCCGTTGGCAATTCTGTTTGAACTGGGGCAATTACAGTCTCTTGAATAACCGATTCGGGTTGTTGGATCTCAAATTCAATCACGATCGGTTTCTCCTCTTCAATGATCATGTCCTCAGAAGAAAGAACAGGAACTTCAACTTCCTCTTCCACAATTGATGGGGTAAGTGCCTCTACGAAATTTTCCCTCACATCCACAATCTTTTCCTCCAGTTTTTCGACTGCAGCCTCCACAATCATCTCAGGTTCTTCCACGATGAGTTTGACGGGCTCCGCGATGGGCTTTGGAGCCACATCCAGTGTAAACATGATACGCTCCTCCTGAACAGCTTTCTGCTCTACTGGCTTTGATTCGCCAAAAGGTGATTTTTGTTCGAATCCTGTTGCAATGATTGTCACACTGATGTCTTCACCCAAAGACTCGTCGTATCCCAAACCGAGAATTACATCTGTATCAGGACCTGCCTGTGTGAGCAGATATTGTTGAATGGTTTCAACCTCATCCATGGTAAATTCATGGTCACCAGTTTTGGAATTGATATTGATCAACACCCATTTAGCACCATTGATGTTGTTGTCATTCAAAAGTGGTGAATTCAATGCATGTTCAATTGCGATGTGTGCTCTGTTTTCACCATTTGCGCGTGCACTGCCAAGTATTGCAACTCCTCCATTTCTCATTACTGTGCATACATCAGCAAAATCGACATTGATTTGTCCTGTAGCGTTGATGACATCTGTAATGCATTTGGCAGCAGTTGCCAGTACGTTGTCTGCAGTCGACAATGCAGCACTCATGGTAAGGTTTCCGAACTGATGTCTCAGTTTATCATTGCTGATCACCAACAAAGTATCTACCTGACTCCTCAATTCCATGATACCCTTTTCCGCATGTGCAGCCCTCTTTTTTCCTTCATAAGAAAAAGGGGTTGTTACAATACCTACTGTCAGGATACCCATGTCTTTGCAAATCTTTGATACAATCGGTGCACCGCCAGTACCTGTTCCACCACCCATGCCTGCGGTGATGAATGCCATCTTTGTATTTACTTCCAAAATTCTTCTTATCTCTTCAAGACTCTCCTCTGTTGCTTGTTTACCAATTTCCGGATTGGCACCGGCACCCAATCCCTGTGTGAGTGAGGGTCCAAGCTGAACCTTGTTGGGCACTTTACTCAGGGCCAATGCCTGTGCGTCTGTATTGCAAACAATGAAATCTACACCTTCAATACCTAAACTGTGCATGTAGTTAACAGCATTGCTGCCACCGCCGCCTACACCGATTACTTTGATGATGGAAGATTGTTCTTTTGGGAGATCGAATTGTATCATGGTTAATGGGTTTTTAAGTGTTGGAATTTATAGGAGTTGTTTGTCGTCTTCTTCTTTGAATAAATCAATGAGTCCGTCTTTGATGCTGTTCATAAAATCGGAAAGCGTTTTACGCCCTTTCATTGGAACAGCTTCAACTACGATGGTATCCTCACCTTCAGTGGCCGAATTGTTGGGGCGTATCAATGGACGCTTTTCTTCGGGATGAAGACGGTTGTAATTGTTTTCATAAACATTGTATCCTTTCAGGATCAATCCAATACAGGTAGCATACATCGGCTTTTGAAGCTCTGCAATATGATTGGTTGCCAAATGCTCGTTCGGATATCCAATTCTCGCATTCAATCCAGTCGCATATTCTGTAAGCTGTATCAGGTGTTTGAGTTGTGATCCGCCACCGGTCAATACAATGCCTCCATTCAGCATTTTATTATCGAGTCCAACTTGCTTCAAGTGGAAAGTCACGAATGCAAGGATTTCACTCATTCTTGCCTGGATGATGGAAGCCAAATTTTTTACACTGATTTCTCTGGAAGGCAAACCGCGCAAGCCAGGTATTTTGATGAATGCATTTGCCTGTGCTGCATCAGAAAGTGCGCTGCCATATTGAACTTTCATCAGTTCTGCCTGTGTTTTCAAAACGCCGAGTCCCATTTTGATATCATTGGTAATGTTTTCACCACCGAATGGAATCACAGCGGTATGTTTCAGGATTCCTTCATAGAAAACTGCGAGATCAGTTGTCCCACCACCAATATCCAAAATGGCAATTCCGGCTTCGATGTCTTGCTCACTCATGACAGCAGCGGAAGAGGCAAGGGGCTGCAGCATCAGGTCTTTTACTTTCAATCCGGCTTTTTCAACACTTCTGTTGATATTTCTGATTGCATTTCTATCGCCTGTGATAATATGAAAATTAGCTCCGACTTTAACCCCAGTATAACCAATCGGATCTGAAATATTTTGAATATTATCGACAGTATACTCCTGCGGAATCACATCTATGATTTGATCACCGGCCGGTATATATGTTTTGTATTGATCTGCAATCAGCTGATCAATTTCAAACTGTTTGATTTCGTCTTCAGTAGACCGCCTAACTATATCCCCCCTTGTTTGAAGGCTTTTGATGTGATGGCCGGCAATACCGACATAGACCTCATTGATTTCCAATCCCGGATTGGATTCATAACAATTCTTCAAAGCCGTTTCAATTGCTTTGATGGTTTGATCAATGTTCAACACCATGCCGTGTTGAACACCATTGCTGTTGGCAAGTCCGAATCCCAAGATCTCGAGCTTACCAAATTCATTTTTGCGTCCTGCTATGGCAGCAATTTTTGTTGTACCAATGTCAAGTCCTACAATAATGGGTTGTTCATGTGTCATAATTCACTTTTTACTGGGGTTTGTATTTTGGGTTGATTTGATTGGCTATTTGTTGATTCAACTGTGTTGAATCCAAATGAACAGTATCTGCATTAAAGAGCTTTGCACCCGACTTTTCACATACCACCTGATCTTTGAATTGTAGATTGATCAGTGCATAACGGCTCCATGAATCCTCTTGGCTGAACTTTTGATAAAGCAGTTTGAGTTTCTTGAACATTGGCTCCCATTCATCTCGAATTCCAAGATCCACTGCATGATCACCTACTTGTGTTGAGAGTTCAAAGCCATTGTCGGGACGGATATAGACCGACTCAATCTGTGCAAGCCAAAATGGATCTTTGCTGATGAACTGTGATAGGCTGACTACCCTTGCAAGCAGGATGCTGTCCGTCTTTTTCATGCCTGCTGGATTCAAATAGAAATTGGTAAAAACAGGCAGTACAATATGATCGGTTTGCTTCAGTGGCAATAGATTGTATCGATCATCCAGATAGTATGAGTATCCTTCTGCCGTAAACAGTCTCGCGACAGGATTTTTCTGTTTGATGTCAACATGAAGTATGTGCTGGTTGTCAAAATACACATCCGCATCCTCTACCCAAGGATTTTTCGAAAGTGTGTTTTCCAGTTCAAACAGATTGAAAGCAGATGTATTTTTCCCGAGCGGATACTGTGCTGCACGACCAGGCCAGAGAGAAGCATAGACCTCCTTGCGATCAATCATATTGATCAATTTTTCATCCTTGAAATCAATTTGCACTTCTTTGCATTGATTTGCCTGCTCTTTTACAATTCCACTGATCAGCAAAAATGAGAGTCCTGAACCGATGATCAGCCAAAAAAGAATATTGAATATTTTTAATATGGTTGATTTCTTAATCATTGATGCAGCAATAATTTTTTGATAGACGCAATAGATTGATCAATGTCTCCTGCACCGGCTGTCACAAGCAACGATGGATGGGATTCTTCTATAAATTTCAAAAGATTGTTTTCTTTCAACAATGAAACGGGGACCTGCATTTTACGGGCAATCATCTCGCTGCTGACTCCCTCCATTGGCTTTTCCCTTGCCGGATATATGGGCATGATGGCAACTTCATCTGCCATAGAGAGGCTCTCTGCAAAACCAGCAGCAAAGTCACGCGTTCTGCTGTACAGGTGCGGCTGAAAAACAACTGTAATTTTTCTGTCAGGATACAATCCCCTGACGCCATCAATCAAGGCTCGCAGCTCTTCTGGATGATGCGCATAATCATCTATATAGACAACCTTTTCATTTTTGACAATGTATTCGAATCTTCTTTTAACACCCTTGAAAGCGTCAATGGCACTCAATATGCGTTCATCTTCAACTTGGAGGTATTTAGCAATAGCGATCGCAACCAGGCTGTTTTCAATATTATGCTTTCCGCCCATGTTCAATCTCACACGGTTCAATGTCCACCCCGGTCCAATTACGTTGTATTGATAGCCTCCATCAGATATGGTCAATTCACTTGTATATATATCTGCATCTGCATCGGTAAGATGATAGGTGAAGTGCTGTTTGGCTGCAAAAGAACCCTCTCGTGGGAGTCCCTTTTTTGTCAGCAGCAATCCCTGATCATCCAGTTTGGATGCAAAAGCAAGAAATGCATCCTCCATGGCCTCTGCGGTTCCATAAATATCGAGGTGATCAGCATCCATCGCTGTGATGGCAATGATATTGGGATGAAGTTTCAGAAAACTTCTATCATATTCATCTGCTTCAATAACGGTACAATTTTTTTCACTGCTCCAGAAATTTGTTCCATAATTAGATGATATGCCCCCGAGAAAAGCATTGCATCCATAATGAGCATCTCTTAATATATGTGCAACCATGGTGCTGATGGTTGTTTTACCGTGTGTCCCGGCAATGCATATATTGAAAGAATTATCAGAGATGATTCCAAGCACATCACTTCTTTTCAGCAAAGGCAAGTTCAACTGAGCGTAAAATTGCTTGATCGCTGAATCTGCAGGAATGGCAGGAGTATAAACAACCATGTCGACATCTGCGGGACAAGCAGCTGGATTATCTTCAAAACCGATGAGCGCTCCTTCCTGCACCAATGCATTTGTCAATGCTGTTGATGTTTTATCATATCCGAATACTTTGATTCCAAGGGAAAGAAAGTAACGGGCAATGGCACTCATGCCAATTCCTCCTATCCCTATGAAATAGACGCTGTGAATATTCGATATGTTGATTCGCCCAATCATGATTCTTTTACACTGTTGATGATTTCTTTTGCAATCCGTGTATCTGCATCTGCTGTAAACAATGTTGATGCAGCTTGACCGATGGCATTTATTTTTTCTTTGTCATTGACCATGGAAAGGATGGTATCTGTCAGTTGCGCTGATACATCTGCATCCTTGATCAGGATCGCTGCACCTTCCTTTACAAGTGTCATCGCATTGGCAGTTTGGTGATCCTCCGCAGCAAGTGGATAAGGCACCAGGATGGATGCCTTTCCGGTTGCACAGATCTCAGCAATGGCGATGGCACCAGCTCTTGATACCACCAAATCTGCTGCTGCATATGCATAATCCATCTTTGATATAAATTCGGTGATACATCCCATTTTATTTTTTCTCAGTGCAGGATCAAGCAGGTTCAAATTTCCTTTTCCTGTTTGCCATATCACCTGAATCCCATTGTCAATCAATCTGGATAGTCCGGCTGACATTGCCTGGTTGATGCTTTTTGCACCTAAACTTCCACCCATGATCAATACAGTGGGAAGCCCCTTCTTCAATCCGAAATACTCAAATGCATTTTCCATGTTAACTGCAGTACCATTGATCTCGGACCTGACGGGATTTCCAGTATGAATGATTTTATCTGACGGGAAAAACTTTTCCATGCCCCCTGTAGCAACCATAACCATGGTTGCATTTTTGCCGAGCATGATATTTGCCTTTCCGGCATATGAGTTGGCTTCATGCAAAAAATTGGGAATGCCTTTCTGTTGGGCATAACGCAAAACCGGATAACTCGAATATCCCCCCACACCAAAAACGGCATCAGGATGAAATGATTTAAAAATTTTTTTAACCTGTATAAAACTCAATATCAGTTTATACGGAAGACTCCAGTTTTTCCAGAGCTGGGATCGATTGAATCCTGCAATATCAATGCCCTCAATATTGAATCCAGCTTGTGGCACTTTCTCCATCTCCATTTTACCTTTTGCACCTACAAACAAAATTTCAACAGGTGCATGTAGTTTTTTTATAGCATTGGCAACCGCAATGGCAGGAAAAATATGACCGCCTGTTCCGCCTCCTGCTATGATCACTTTCAAGGTTTTCATGCTTCTCCTCCTTCTTCTTTTGATGTTTCAGGTTGCAGTTTACCCTCCATGATTTCAACATTTCTTGCCACACTGAGAATGATTCCAATCGCGAGACAAGTAAACAGGAATGAACTGCCGCCCATGCTGACCAATGGCAACGTCACACCGGTTACCGGAAACAAGTTGACGTTTACTGCCATATTTGCCATTGCCTGAATAACCAATGTGAAACTCAATCCCAATGAGAGGAATGCTCCAAATGCATAGGGACATCTTCGCATGATGCTGAGACATCTGTACAGGAACAGCAAATAGATCATCAAGATCAATGCCCCGCCCATCAAACCATACTCCTCAATGATGATTGCGTATATAAAATCCGAATAAGGATGTGGCAGAAAATTTCTTGCCTGGCTGTTACCCGGACCCAATCCAACCCATCTGCCTTTTGCGATGGCAATTTTTGCTTGCTGAACTTGGAAAGAAGCTTCCGTCTTGTCGGCATACATGAAATTCTGTACACGTTTGATCCATGTTTCTACACGACCCTTGGTCAATGCTGCAGGAAGTGGGTCAGATTTACCAGTTTCTTCATTGTAATACATCCTCGCAAAACCTATCAGCATCATGATGGGAAGCAGCGCGATCATTATAACCAATAAAAGATGCTTGATGCTTACCCTGCCAATGAAGAGCAGGAGCATGCTGGTAGCACCGGTCAGCAAAGCGGTTGAAAGATTTGCCGGTGCAATCAATGCACATATGATGATCACAGGTGTTATGACAGGGAGGAATCCTGTTTTAAAATCTTTGATGGTTTCTTGACGTTTGCTCAATTGTCGGCCCAAATACATGAACAAAGCCAGCTTTGCCAAATCTGAAGTTTGGAATGTCAAATTGATGATAGGCAATCGAATCCAGCGATTGGCATCATTCAGATTGGTTCCGAAAAACAATGTGTAAAGGAGCAAAGGAATTGAAATGATGTACAAAATCTGTGCAACCTTTGAATAAAAAGTATAATTCACCAGATGAGCGAAGTAAATGATGGCGACTCCTATCGCGATGAATACAATTTGTTTGAACAAATAGGACTCAGTACTTTTTGATAATTTATAAGCAAGTGTACCGGTGCTGCTGTATACTGCCAACAGGCTCACCAAAGTCAACAATACAACCAATGTCCAGATGACTTTGTCACCCTTGGTTCTTTTCGAAATGCTCGAAAACGAATATTGTTTGATATCGATTCCCTCTGCTTGCATGTATTACAATTCTTTCACTGCTTTTTTAAATTGCTGTCCTCTGTCCTCATAATTCTTAAACAAATCAAAGCTTGCACATGCGGGACTGAGCAATACGACATCTCCTTTCTGAGATATTTCGTAAGCCTGCTTTACAGCATCTTCCGCGGTGTTTGTATCAATGATCTTTCCTACGATTCCATCAAAAGCAGCATGGATTTTGGAATTATCAACTCCCATGCATACGATCGCTTTTACTTTTTCTGCAACCATGTCTTTGATCAAGTCATAATCATTCCCCTTGTCAACTCCACCTAAAATCAGTGTAACGGGCTTTTCCATGCTCTCCAATGCAAACCAGGTACTGTTTACATTGGTAGCTTTTGAATCATTGATAAAATCGATTCCTCGCACAGTTGCAACCATTTCCATCCGATGTTCGAGACTCTCAAAGGATGCAACTGCATCTCTTATTTTTTCTTTGCGTATGCCAATCACAGATCCTGCGACAGCTGCTGCCATGGAATTGTACTGATTGTGCTTTCCTTTGAGTGCGAAATCAAAAATGCTCATGGAAAATGAATCACCGTGGGTTAAAGTCATTTTACCTTCCTTGATGTGTGCTCCTTTTGGCATTTCTCTTTGCATACTGATGGGGAGTGGTTTAGAATGTATGGGGTAATGAGTAAGTTGTGCAGCAGTTACTGGATCATCGGCATTGTAAATGAAGAAATCCAGCGCTGTTTGGTTTTTTGTGATATTGAATTTTGAACGGATATACTTGTTGAAATCATAATCATACCTGTCCAAATGATCCTCTGTGATATTGGTCAGCACCGCAACATCTGGCCTGAAGGATATGATATCATCCAATTGAAAACTGCTTATCTCAACAACATACAAGGGCTTGGGATCGATGGCGATTTGCCTGGCAATCGAATTTCCAATATTCCCAACCAGCGCACAATCCATGCCGCCTTTTTTGCATATCTGATAAATAAGTGAGGTGGTCGTTGTTTTTCCATTGCTTCCAGTGATTCCTATGATCTTGCTGTCTCCTTTGTGACGGTAGGCCAATTCCATTTCACTGATGATCTGAATTCCCTGCTCAGCAATCTTTTTAACTATTTCAGTTTTATGAGGAATACCCGGACTCTTCATCACTTCAGCTGCATCCAGAATTCTTGCATGGTCATGTGACCCTTGTTCAAATTCAATTTGATGTTCCAAAAGCTCCTTTTCAAAATGAGGTTGAATTTTTCCTCCATCAGATACAAAGACATCATATCCCTGTTGTTTGCACAACAAAGCTGCGCCTACTCCGCTTTCACCTGCACCCAATATGACAATCTTCTTACTCATCCTTATCTCATTTTTAATGACATCACGGCAAATACCACAAACAACAAAGTGATGATCCAGAATCGAACCGCTATCTTGCTTTCGTGATATCCCTTCTTTTGAAAATGATGATGCAAGGGACTCATCAAGAAAACCCTTCGCCCTTCACCATACTTTTTCTTTGTGTATTTGAAATAGCTTACCTGAATGATCACGCTCAGATTTTCCACCAGGAAAACAGCACAGAATATAGGAATCAGCAATTCCTTTCTAACCATGATGGCAAGAGAAGCAATGATTCCACCCAAAGCGAGACTTCCTGTATCTCCCATGAAAACCTGCGCAGGATATGTATTGTACCACAGGAAACCGATACAAGCCCCAATCATTGCAGCAATAAAAATGGAGACCTCACCCAAATTAGGTATGTACATGATATTGAGGTAATCGGCAAAAATCAAATTGCCGCTTGCATATGCAAACAATGCCAGACAAACTCCAATAATTGCAGAAACACCTGTGGCGAGTCCGTCTAATCCATCAGTGATGTTTGCGCCGTTTGAAACAGCTGTCACGATAAATATGATCACCAACATGTAAACCACCCATCCATACTGACGAAGACCAGCAGGCAACAATCTTGCATAGTTGAATTCATGATTTTTAATAAAGGGAATGGTTGTAACAGGCTCATTTGCTTTTACAAAATATCTCTCCCCACCTTGAAACTTCACCACTGTTGCATTTGCAGGCTTGTTATTTCCTTTGTACTCACGCATGACTTTTACATTGTCATTGAACAACAACGTAATACTGATGATGATCCCCAATCCAACTTGTCCCAGCACCTTGAACCAACCAGCCAATCCATCTTTATCCCCTTTTTTATAAGGAACACCCTGTTCCTGTGAAAGTCTTTTTGCCCTTAGTTTCAAATAATCATCCACAAACCCAACGAGTCCCAACCAAACAGTGCTGAGCAATAATAATTTGATATATACCTTATCGAGATTTGCGAACAATAAAGTTGGAATGAGAATTCCAAGCAGGATAATGAATCCACCCATTGTTGGAGTTCCTTTCTTTTGCTCTTCTCCCTGCAAACCCAACTCACGTACACTTTCTCCAACTTGTTTTTTTTGCAGAAATAGAATGATTCTTTTGCCATAAACAAGCGTGATGAACAATGAAAGCAAGATGGCCATCATAGACCTGAATGTGATGAATTGAAAAATACCTATGCCGGGTATTTTCAATCCCTCGCTCTGCAACCATTGATATAAGTGGTACAACATATTTGCCTATTTATCTAACTCTTTGAATGCTTCTAATAAAACTGCTTTGTCATCAAAAGGAAATTTTACACCCTTGATTTCCTGGTATTTCTCATGACCCTTACCAGCAACCAAAATGATGTCATCTTTTTTCGCAAGCATGACAGCCATTCTGATGGCTTCTCTCCTGTCCTCCACGGTAACAACTTTTTTCATCAGATCGAGTGTCAAATCCTCTTTCATATCGATCAAAATTTGCGACGGATTTTCTGTTCTTGGATTGTCTGAGGTGAGGATAGCTTTGTTGCTGTACATGGTTGCGGTTGCACCCATTGCTTTGCGCTTTGTCTTATCTCTGTCGCCTCCACAGCCAACTACTGTTATAACCTGCTCATATCCTTTCTGAAATTTTTTGATTGTTGTCAATACATTCAGCAATGCATCTGGAGTATGCGCGTAATCAACGATTCCAATGACACCTTCCTGAGGCGAGAGCGACCAGTCGAATCTCCCTTCTGCACCTTGCAGGTTAGACATGACCCTCAAAACTTCTTGCTTATCGAATCCAAGTGAAACAGCTGTTCCGTAGACAGCCAGCAGATTATAGGCATTGAATTCTCCTATCAATCTGAACATCACCTCCTGATCATTGATCAACATATGGAGTCCCATGATGCTGTTGTCTATGATTTTCCCTTTGAAATCAGCAGTATTTTTCAGGCTGTAGGAATATTTCCTGGCTGCAGTATTCTGCAACATGTAGTTACCGTTTTTATCATCCTCATTGGTAATACAAAAGGATGCAGGAGAGAGATGATCAAAAAACATTTTTTTGACTCGTCTGTATTCATCAAATGTTTTGTGATAGTCTAAATGATCATGGGTGATATTGGTAAACACGGCTCCCGTGAAATGCAATCCACTGATTCTTTGCTGGTGAATAGCGTGGCTGCTGACCTCCATGAACACATATTCACAACCTGCATTTGACATGTGATGAAGGAGTTGATTGAGAGATGATACATCTGGTGTGGTATGGGTAGCAGCAAGTATTTCATCATTGATCCTGTTGTTCACAGTAGAGATCAGTCCTGCTGAAATCCCCATCTCCCTGCAGAGATTGAACAATACAGTAGCAACGGTGGTTTTGCCATTTGTACCAGTTATACCAACTAGTTTCAATGTTTGGGTTGGATATCCATGAAATGCATGACATATCATGCCTGCTGCTTTTGCAGCATCATTGGTTTGCACGTAGGTAACATGGGGAACTGTTGTTGCTGGAAGCTCCTCACATACAATGGCAACAGCACCGGCAGCAATGGCATCAGAAATGTAGAGATGTCCATCACCTGCAACTCCCTTGACTGCAACAAAACAGGATCCTTTTTGTATGCGTCTTGAATCTATCTCAACTGATGAAACAGGTATGGCTGTTGGACCGACAACAGTCTGCAAACTGATTTTATATAATATGTCCTGCAATTGCTTCATCAGGGTCTGTCGGTTTTGGATCCTAGATTTAAATAAACTGTCTGGCCTTTTTGAAGTGCTGATCCTGCTGGAATAGATTGAGCTACTACTTTACCTTTCCCATATGCAACAACTTGCACTTCCTGGTTTTCCAAAATTTCCAAAGCATCCTTCAATCCATAACCATTCAGATCCGGCATTGTGCCGTAAGAAATATGATTTGGCAGATATTGCATCCTCGCATCCTTTTTCTTGGAATCGATTTTTTGTGCAATCAGTCTGTGATCAGATGGATTGCCTTTGGTCGATTTACGCATTGTATCAATCAACACTGGATGTTTGTAGTATTTATATAAATCACGGTCGATGGTATACAGTTTATTGGCAATGGTTCTGAATACGGGACCGGCAATCTGTGCGCCATAATACCTTGGAGCGAATGGTTTGTTTTTAATGACCACAATGCAGGAATATTTTGGAGCATCAGCAGGAAAATATCCAGCAAATGAAGACTGATAAATATGTTCTGTATATCCCTTGTTTCCGTTGGCAACCTGTGCAGTGCCTGTTTTTCCGGCAATCGGAAAGTTTGGATCATATAAACTTTTAGCTGTCCCGGCAATAACAACACCCTCCAAACAAGTTTTCAATTGATCCAGGGTTTTTTGACTGCATATCGAATCATTCAATACAACCGGTCCGAATGTTTTGATGTTCAATCCATCTTTCATGATGGCATTGACCAAATATGGCTTCATCATTTTACCCTTGTTGGCTACAGCATTGTACACCATCAGGGTCTGCAGTGGTGAAATAGCAATAGAGTAACCAAATCCCATCCAGGGAAGTGATACATTGCTCCAATATTTACTACCCGGACGAGGAATGGACGGATTCGATTCTCCAATAAGATCAATTCCAGTTGGCTTGTTCAATTGAAGCTTTTCGAGATGTGCAATGAATTTTGAAGGATTTCTTCCGTAATAATTGACGGCAAGTTTTGCCATTCCAACATTTGAACTCAATTCAAATGCCTGTTGATAAGTGACATCGGTATGATGATGACGTTCACTGTCCCACACAGTCCTTCCGCTATACTCCCATTTACCCCCTTCGATGTTGACGTGATGCGATAGGCTGATATACTGATCATTCAACGCAGACAGCATGGTGATCAATTTGAAGGTTGATCCCGGCTCTGATTTTGTAATTGCATAGTTCATATCCTCGGCATAACTGCCGTCTGACTGTCTGCCAAGATTTGCAATGGCTTTTATTTTACCCGTTTTTACCTCCATCACTATACAGGTACCATTGGTACATTCGTTTTCTGTCATCACTTTCAACAGAGCCTGTTCTGCGATATCCTGGATATTTACATCGAGCGTTGTAACAATATCTTTACCGTTGTCAGGCTCAATTTCAGAACCTTCAACCGGTACAAATGCGCCGCCCGCAATTCTTCTGACCAATCTCTTGCCTGTTACGCCTTTCAACAAGCTGTCATATGTTTTTTCGAGACCGACATTTTTGGTAACCGTGTTGCCGGTTGAATCTTTGTACTCACGAGATAAACCAATTGTTCTGTTCGCCAACAAACCAAACGGTGCCAGCCTTTTTTCTTTTTCAATGAAAATGAAACCGTTTTTGTTTTTGTTTTTTTTGATGAACCCTATGCTTCGCAAAGACTGATATTGGTTGAAATCAATGTTCCTTGTCAGGAGATGATACCTGTCCTGACGATTGAAAACATCCATCAACTCACGTTTGTATTCGATCTCTGATTTTTCACCGATGATTGCAGAAAGATGGTAGGCTACACTGTCGAGGTGCTGTTTCAATCTTTCACCATTTTTTTCCTGTATGCCCTGTGCCCCGAAATCCAGGTATATATCAAAAAATGGTATTGAGCTGCTGAGCATTCTTCCATCTTCACTGTAAATGGTTCCTCGCTCTGCGTCCATCTCCCTGTACTCCAAATGCAGACTGTCACTCAGCGAACGCCAATATGCACCCTCTGCATTTTGTATATAAAAGGCTTTGGCAAAAATGCAAACCCCCAACACCAACATCATGATGTATATGAGGTAACTGCGCCACAATATGTCTTTTTTTGTTTCCAATTAATCGGAAGCTTTTTTTGTTTTATTTATAGTATCCTCCAATGTCATTGGAGGTTCATTGATTTCTTTGATTCCAAAAGGCTCTACTGCCTTCACCACTTCGGATTGCTTTGTCATGAACATCCAATCCTTTCTGATCATCTTGAACTCATACTGCAGGTCTTTCATTTCCCTGGATGTTTTGTTGATGTCTTTGATGGCCCGTTCAGCATGATGCCCATTGTATATATACAATATGGCGAGTGCCGCCAAAAACAAGAAAAATCTCACATTTTTCACCAACCATACTTGGTTGACGAAAAACCACTTGTTCTCTCTGCTATTTATTTTTTTCTCGTTCATTTACTTTTTTTCTGCAACCCTCAATCTTGCACTGCGGGATCTTGGATTTCTTTTTATTTCTTCTGTATTGGGTTCAATTGGTTTTTTGGATATTGGATGCAACGGACTTACCTCTTTTGTACCAAATACAGGATCAACTTTTTCTTGTTCTACATCACCTGTTTTGAAAAACTGTTTCACCATGCGATCTTCGATGCTGTGAAAGGTGATGATGGCAATTCGTCCCCCAGTAACCAACGCATCGACAGATTGGTGCAATAAATCCTTCAATGCTCCCAGCTCATCATTTACTGCCATTCGCAATGCCTGGAAAACCTGTGCCAAATACTTATGTGGATTGCCTTTGATCACCGGTGCTATCACAGCCTTGAATTCATCAATTGTTTTGATGGACGCATGTAAGCCGTGTTCATACAAGAGGTTGGCCAAGGTTTTTGCATTGGATACTTCACCGTACTCTTGGAAAATCCATTGAAGTTCAGATGCTGAAAGCTGTTGAATGAGTTGTGAAGCTGTCAGATCACTCGATTGATCCATGCGCATGTCCAGAGCAGCATCAAATCGAATGGAAAATCCACGGCTCGGTTCATCAAACTGGTGACTGCTTACGCCCAAATCGGCAAGAATTCCATCTACGTGAGAAATGTGATGCAGTCGCAGAAATTTTGAGAGATGCCGAAAGTTGTGCGGAATGAACAAGATGCGTGTATCAGCAGGAATATTTTTTTTGGCATCTGCATCCTGATCAAAAGCAATCAACCTTCCACTTTCACCCAATTGACGAAGGATTTCCCTTGCGTGTCCGCCTCCACCGAATGTACAGTCAACATACACTCCATCAGGTTTCATCTGCAATGCATCCACCGCCTCTTTCAGCAGTACCGGAACATGATAGGTTGATTTTTCATCGCTCATTCTCTGTTCACCTTTCTGCATGGGAGGCAACATCAATTTTAATTTTTCATTGTTGATCTTTCTTGGCCATTACTTCAGCAGCCAGGTTGCTGAATGTTTCTGGAGAAAATTTTTCAAAGAACTGCTGATACTTATTTTTATCCCATATTTCCATTTTGTTGACTGCCGAAACCAACACGATGTCCTTCTCCAATCCGGCATGTTCCATCAAGTTTTTGGGCAACAACATTCGCCCGGCACTGTCCAACTCTATCTGCATGGCTCCATTGAGAAAATACCTTCTGAACTCCCTGACCTTTGGATCGAAGTCATTCAGGTTGCTGATGGATTCGTACAGCGGGTTCCAGCTTTTCATAGGGTACATGGAAAGGCATTTTTCAAATCCACGGTTGATCACAAAAACCGGCAATTCACCCTCAGGCAGCTGTTTTTTTATGCCTGCAGGCAGAAGAAACCTACCTTTGCTGTCAATCGTTGCCTCGTATTCGCCTATGAAACCTATCATTTACAGTTAGTTATGAAAATACCATTTATTGACACAAAATAACACAAATTCCCACTTTCATACCCAAATCCGACAATCTATATTTTTCCACAGCTGAAATGCAGTCTGGGATTGAATTATAGAGATATTTGCCTCCTTTTCTGTGTATATATCAACTTTGGGTGTGAATAACAGGTGAATTACTACAAAATGTTGACAGAAAAAACCATACAATCACTTCAAACGGCTGACTTCGATTATCCTTTGCCAGAGGAGCTCATCGCCTTTGCACCGCTTGAGCAAAGAGATGCTTCCAGATTGATGGTTGTAGAAAAAGATCAGGTTGATCACAGCCATTACAAGGACCTTGCAAAGCATCTTCCCGTAGGAAGCAGACTGGTTTTCAATAATACCAAAGTGATTGCGGCCAGGCTTTACTTCAAAACTTCACAAGAAAAACTGATTGAAATTTTCCTGCTGGAACCTTTGAGTGGTGATTACAGTTCTTTGCATCAAACAAAAACAGCCACCTGGAAATGCCTGATTGGAGGATCCAAAAAATGGAAAAAGGAAGAATTGCTTGTTCAGGCATATCCATCCATCAGCGAAACATTTGAATTGCATGCACGCTTCATTGGTAGAAGCGATGACTATTTTGTTGTTTCATTCAACTGGACCGAGGACATACCCTTTTATGCATTGATAGAAAAGGTTGGCAATACCCCCCTGCCCCCCTATATCAAAAGAGTTGCCACTGCGGAAGATGTAAAACGCTATCAAACCATCTATGCAAAAACAGAAGGTTCTGTTGCTGCGCCAACCGCGGGACTCCATTTCACAGAGGAATTGATGAATCAATTGTACCAAAGTAAAATAACCACATCGTATGTTACGCTTCATGTAGGGGCTGGTACCTTCAAACCTGTGACTGCAACTTCCATCGCCGACCATACCATGCACAAGGAATTTTTTGAAGTGCCGATCAAGACATTGGAAACATTGGCAGATGAAGCATGTACAATCATTCCTGTTGGAACAACATCGCTGAGAACCCTGGAAAGTCTGTATTGGATTGGATTGAAATCATATCATCAAGTGAAGGATATTGATGCCATGAACAATCTTGATCAATGGGAACACATCGAATTATCAAAACTCAACACCATTTCCTACCCATTTGTTATGCAACATCTTGTCAATCGAATGAAAGATATGGGGATGGGCAGCCTGCATGGACATACTGGTATTTGCATCACTCCTGGGTATGCCTTTCAACTTGCAAAAGGATTGATTACAAATTTCCACCAGCCGCAATCAACCCTGTTGTTGATCATCTCTGCTTTTTTAGGTGACAAATGGAAAGATGCATATGCGACTGCCATCCAAGAGAAATACAGATTTCTAAGTTATGGAGATGGAATGCTGATAAAACTTTGATCTTAGCGAAGCGGCAATCGAACAGTAAACGTGCTGCCTGCACCCAATGTGCTGCTCACCTCAATGGTTCCATGATGTGCCTCCACCATTTTTTTGGTATAATTTAATCCGAGTCCAAAGCCTTTTACATTGTGCACATTACCTGTATGGGCCCTGTAGAACTTATCAAAAACCTTCGACATGGTATCCTTGCTCATCCCCAATCCATTGTCTTTGACTACAACTACAATATTCTTTTTATCATTGAAAGTGGTAATAGCAATGACAGGGTCAATGCCCTCCCTGCTGTATTTCAAAGCATTGTCGACAAGATTGCTGAGCATGTTCATGAAATGGACTGGATGTCCGGCTACACCATCCTCTGTTGCAGTAAGATCAAGTTCAATGGATGCGTTTTTTTCCTCTGCCTGCAGAGAAAATTTAGATTTTATTTTCTGCAACACTTCATGTACCTGCAAATCTTTCATGTCTTTGAGCACCTGATTCACATCCAATTGAGCAGCCTGTAGAATCTGCTCAACCTGCGTATTCATCCGGTTGTTTTCCGTTTTGATGATCTGTCCAATACTCAACAGTTGTTCTTTGTTGCCAATGATTTTTTCATTTTTAAGGGTATCAACAGCAATAGAAATGGTAGCCAATGGCGTTCTCAATTCATGGGTCATGTTGTTGATGAAATCTGTTTTCATCTCACTTAATTTTTTCTGTGTGAGAATGGTACGTATGGTGAGATAAAATGCTGCAATGATGATCAATGTAAATATCACTGCAAAAAGGATCATCCAACTGACGGACCTCAAAACAAAATCCTTGATGTCGTAAATAACAAGCACCAATTTTTCCTGCGGCATATAAGGCCTTGATTCTTCGTCAGGCAATGTCATCAACGGCCAAACATGCAGAAGGTAATTGACCGAATCCTTTAACCCCTCTTCATAGAACTTCATATAATTGGGTGAAGCCAATTCTGGTCCCATGTTATTCACGTTGGACAACACGGCAAATTCAAATTTGGCGCCCTTCAATCCGTTTGCCTCAAAAGCCTTTGCGATTTTTTGTTGAATATCTTCCACAGAGAAATGCTCTGCGATCGTCTGTGGACCGAAAAGTTCAAGAATCCTGTCTTGTGTTCCTTTTGGCAGCACATCGAGAGGAATGTTGGGTGCATACTTCATTTTTTCTTCAACAAGTGATTCGACAACCTCAAACTCCACCATCTCAACCTTGTTTGCAATCTGCTCATTTTTGATGGCGATCACATTTTTCAGCCACGAATATTGAATGATGATGATCCCGATCAGGGAAACAGTCGTCAAAACCGTTATCAGTCCAAATATTCGTTTCATCATTCAACAAAAATAAGTGCGCAATGATCTAAAGATAAATAAAGGGAATTTATTTAACTTAGGTTTATGATCGATATTTCATGTGGCACATTGCTCATTGCTGAACCCTTCATGAAAGACCCCAACTTTCAGCGTTCAGTAGTATTGATATGTGAACATGAAAACAGTTCAGGAAGTTTTGGAATTACAATCAACCGATTGACAAAAGATGTGCTGGGAGATTACCTGCCCGATTTTGAAAATTTCAAAATGCCTGTATTTGATGGTGGACCTGTAGGCAAAGACAACATGCACTTTTTACATACACGCCCTGATCTGATCGATGGCGGTAAAGAAATAGCAAATGGAATATTTTGGGGAGGAGATTATACAACCGCAGTTCGTCTTGTTATAGAAAATACTATTTCGGCCAATGAGATCCGTTTTTACCTGGGATATGCAGGTTGGGAAAAAAATCAACTCAAAGATGAAATGAAAGAGAAGAGTTGGTTGTTGGTGGATGCAAAGCCCACCATCGTATTCCATAAAAATCCATCGCAAATCTGGAAAGAATCTGTCAAACAAATGGGAAAGGAGTTTCACCCAGTCATTCACTATCCGCTTGATCCCTCTTACAACTGATTGACTGTTTTCACTTTTTTTGACAGCAGAAAAATCATTGCACCCAGCAATGCAACAATGATCAATGCCATCCTCAATCCAATTTCATGTGCGATGAAACCAATCAGTGGAGGACCCACTAAAAATCCTGTGAATCCAACACTGCTGACGGCAGCCAAAGCAGCAGAAGGCGCCATATCCTTGCTTTTTGCAGCCAGCATGTATACAATCGGAATGACAGATGATACACCAAATCCAACCAATGCAAATCCGATCATCACAGTCATAGGATAATCAAAAGACAACGAAAGGGTCATGCCGGTTAGAATCAATATGCCGTTCGCTTTCAATACAGTTGCATGTTTAAACGATTGCACCAGCCGATCCCCTGCCAGCCTGCCTGCGGCCATGCACATGGCAAATGCAGTGTAACCCGTTGTACTGATGGTATTCAGCTGATGTATGATTTGTCTGTAATACAATGAACTCCAATCTGCCATGGCTCCTTCAGACATGGCAACACAAAAACATATGATACCCAACAGCACCAGTTTTCTATTGGGCAATACAAAAACTTTGGATGTTTCATCACCGAGTCCCTCATCTGGAATCAAATGAAAAGAACCAACAATGATGATGAAAGCTGCCATCAATGATACAATCAAAAAATGAATACTGGTGCTGTACCCCATGCGCATGGTCCACCCGCTTACTGCAGCAGCACTGAAAGCTCCAATGCTCCACATGGCATGCAAACTGGACAAAATGGGTTTGTTGATTTGGTGTTGTATGGAAATCCCCTGCGTATTCATGGAAATGTTTCCAAAATTGCCGACCAATCCAAATCCAAACAATGCAACAGACAGTGAAAAAATGGTAGTTGCAGCTGCAATCATATACAACAAAACAGTGTATACAAGTGCAGTTGCGATGGACATCCATTTGCTGCTGAGTTTATGCACCAACCAACCCGAGAAGGGCAAAGCTGCCAAAGCGCCCAGTGGCAACATGAACAGCACAGCTCCCAGCTCAGCCTCGTTCAACTGAAATTTGTCTTTTACCTGTGGTATACGTGAAGCCCAGCTTGAAAATATAAATCCAAGCATGTAGAAATAGGAAGATATGGCGATGCGGGAATAAGGAGATTTTTTCTGCACGCGCAAAAATAAACTTTCCACGATGAAAATCATTGAACAAACGTATCCAAGGGTTGTTTAACTTCACTCCATAATTTGCTTATGAAATACTTTCTCCCTGTGTTCTTTTTGATGGTGGTTTCCTGCAAGAAGGGCGGAACAGATTGCTGTCTACCCCCTGCTGATACCACACCTACCATCTCGGTTGATGCAATCGGTCTTGCTGAAGGAAACAGTGGCACCACTGCTTTCAATTTTACCATTCAATTGAGCAATGCTTCCAGCAAAACCGTAACGGTAAAAGCAACAACCAAGAACGGAACCGCTTCCGCACCAAGTGACTTTACCAGCCTTGATAAAACAATCACTTTTGCGCCTGGTGAAACATCTATTAAAGTTGCAGTTGCTGTTGTTGCCGATGAATTCAAAGAAGCAGATGAAGACTTTCAGCTTATTCTCTCAGAGCCTGTCAATGCAACTATTTTAACAGCTGTTGGTGCAGGATCTATTTTAAATGATGATACCAAATTTGAAGTCAATGAAACCGGATATACTACTCCCAATTCATATCCGGGCATGAATCTGGTTTGGGCTGATGAATTCAACGGAACAACGCTCAATGCAGAAAATTGGAATTATGATGTGGGGGATGGTTGTCCCAATTGCGGCTGGGGTAACAACGAATTGCAATACTACACAGCAGGTGACAATCTTTATTTTCAAAGCGGGAAAATGATCTTGGAAGCAAGAAAAGAAAATAAAAACGGCAAAAGTTATACCTCAACGCGATTGACTTCCATGAACAAAAGATCATTCAAATTTGGAAGGATTGACTTTCGTGCAAAAATTCCATCCGGACAGGGCATCTGGCCTGCGTTCTGGATGTTGGGCGAAAATTTTCCAACAGCAGGATGGCCTGCTTGCGGTGAGATTGATATATTGGAAGTATTGGGACAACAGCCGTCCAAAATTTATTCAACCATCCATTTCAAATCGGGCAATACAAGTGCAAGGGTTGAGAAAAGTCTTGTCACTGCAACTTCACTGGCAGATGAGTTTCATGTTTACAGCCTGGTATGGGAAAAAGATAAAATCAAAACCATGGTTGACGACAAAACCATTGCTGAATTTGATCCGTCACAGGTATCCGCTGCATATCCATTCAATGAAAAATTCTTCTTCATCATGAACATTGCTGTTGGTGGAAATTGGCCAGGCAGTCCAAATGCTACAACCTATTTCCCACAATTCATGATGGTGGACTATATACGTGTATTTCAATAAAAGAGGGAGTCCTTATTCTGCAGCGCTGGCGTTCTCTAACAAGACAGTGGCTTTGTTGTTGATGACTTCAATGAAACCGCCTGAGATCTTGTAAGAAGTGGTTTTACCCTTGTTGTCCAGCAATATTTTAATTAGACCGTTCTTGAGCGCACTCACAAGAGGAGCATGTTTGTCCAGTACTTCAAATGAACCAGATACACCGGGGAGCTGTATTCCATATACATCTCCCGTGTAAATCTTCTTCTCAGGTGTCAGTATTTCAATTTGCATCTGTTCTTCTTGAGGTTGGTTATGCTTTGGCAGCTTCCATCATTTTTTTGCCTTTCTCGATTGCATCTTCAATGGTACCTACCAGGTTGAATGCTGCTTCCGGATATTCATCTACTTCTCCATCCATGATCATGTTGAATCCTTTGATCGTGTCTTCAATGCTAACAAATACTCCTTTCAATCCGGTGAACTGTTCAGCAACGTGGAAAGGCTGACTGAGGAAACGCTGTACTTTTCTTGCACGTGATACCGTCAGTTTATCTTCCTCACTCAATTCATCCATACCAAGAATGGCGATGATGTCTTGCAATTCTTTGTAACGCTGAAGAATGAGCTTCACCCTGTTGGCACAATTGTAATGTGCTTCTCCCACAATCATGGGTGTAAGAATTCTTGAAGTTGAATCCAATGGGTCAACTGCAGGGTAGATACCCAAGTCAGCAATTTTACGGCTCAATACAGTTGTTGCATCGAGGTGGGCAAAAGTTGTAGCCGGTGCCGGATCTGTCAAGTCATCCGCAGGCACATAAACTGCCTGAACGGAGGTGATGGATCCATTTTTTGTTGAAGTGATTCTCTCCTGCATCAATCCCATCTCCGTAGCAAGGGTTGGTTGATATCCCACCGCTGATGGCATACGTCCCAACAACGCAGATACTTCCGAACCTGCCTGTGTGAAACGGAAGATGTTGTCAACAAAGAACAAAATATCTTTTCCTTTTCCGGTACCATCACCATCTCTGAAATATTCTGCGATGGTCAATCCACTCAAAGCCACACGTGCCCTTGCTCCAGGAGGCTCGTTCATTTGTCCGAATACAAAAGTTGCTTTTGAATCCTTCAAACCATTCATGTCAACCTTCTCCAAATCCCATCCTCCTTCTTCCATGCTGTGCTTGAAATCATCTCCATATTTCATGATACCTGCTTCGATCATCTCCCTCAACAAATCATTTCCTTCACGGGTACGCTCACCCACACCTGCAAATACCGACAATCCACCATATCCTTTGGCAATGTTGTTGATCAATTCCTGGATCAAAACTGTCTTACCAACACCTGCACCACCAAACAATCCGATTTTACCACCTTTTGCATATGGTTCGATGAGGTCAATAACTTTGATTCCGGTGAAAAGTATCTCTGAGGCTGTGCTCAGGTCTTCAAACTTTGGAGGCTTTGCGTGAATCGCTCTTCCATTTGCCTTTGAAACTGCAGGCAAACCATCGATAGGATCTCCTGTTACATTGAACAAGCGGCCATTGATGGCTTCGCCTGTTGGCATGGAAATTGCCTTGCCAGTATCAATTACTTCGGTACCCCTGATCAATCCTTCCGTGCCATCCATTGCCACACATCTTACACTGTCCTCACCAAGGTGCTGTTGCACTTCCATGACGAGTGTTTCACCACTTTCCCTTTTCAGTTCCAGGGCATTATAAATTTCTGGGAGTTGACCTTCAAAATGAACGTCTACTACCGCACCAATCACCTGTTTTACTTTTCCTTTGTTTGACATCTTGTATGGTTGAAATGGATAAAATTATATTTCAGGGCGCAAAGGTAAGCCAGGCACCGAGATTGTAAAAATTAACAACCATAAATTTTCCAACATTTGCCTCTTTTCAGAGTGCCATGTATAAAAATGCGGCCAAAACTGCTCCCAGAATGGGACCCACGACGGGGATGAGGGCATATTTCCAGTCACTCGAACCCTTGTGAGGAATGGGAAGCAGGGCATGTATGATCCGGGGACCAAGGTCACGCGCGGGATTGATGGCATATCCTGTAGGTCCTCCCATACTCAGACCAATTCCCAGTACGAGCAGCGCAACCGGCAATGCGTCGATCGACCCGAGTTTTACCTCTCCTGCCTGAATAAAAAATACTGCCAACATAAAAATAAAACTGGCAATGGCTTCAGTCATTAAATTCTGTACGGGGTTGCGGATAGCCGGACCGGTTGAAAAAACACCAAGAATCGATGCAGGATCTTTAGAGGCATCAAAATGTCCCTTGTATGTGAGCCATGTGAGCAATGCGCCAGCAAAGGCACCCAAAAATTGAGCAAGCAAGTATCCCGGCACCAGACTCCATTCAAATTTCCCTGCCACTGCGAGCGCAACGGTAACTGCCGGATTCAAGTGTGCACCACTGATATCCGCTGAAATAAAGACACCTACAAAAACTGCAATGGCCCACGCAAATCCAACGACGATGAGTCCTGCGTTTTGCCCCTTTGTTTTATCCAAAGCAACATTGGCTACAACTGACAATCCCAGTGTGATCAAGACAGTGGTACCCACTAATTCAGCTATAAATGGTGTCATGGCAAGAATTTAGATTGAATGTAAAGAAAATATTTCAAGGAAGATACCCTTTTGCGAGTTCGGTAAACTGTGCGATTTGCTGACGAACCCACCAATCATCCTTGTTCAATTCCTTTGCCATGATTGCAGCAACTTTGTCAACCGAGGCAATGGCTGCTTCGGCATCAATGAACAAGATCCTTGATCTTCTCGCGAGGATGTCTTCTACCTGCAAGGCCATTTCATTTCTGATGGACCAAATCAATTCTGCCTTGGTGTAGGCATGATCCGGATGAATCCTCTCCGCCAAGGAAACATCTTCATTCATCATGTTTTGGATTTCCATTGCGTCGGATCCATATACAGAAAGAGCAGAGGATGGTTGAATGCTTTCTGTGTATCCATGAAGCCTCAGTGCTCTGGTCGCACATTTCACAACTGGAAGTTTTGCTACAAAAACAGCATTGTTCAAAGCATCTTTTGCCATTTTCCGATAGGTGGTCCATTTGCCTCCTGTGATGGTTATAAGATGGGAGGACGAGACAATGATGGTATGGTCTCTGGAGGCAAGTGCGGTGCTTTTGTTGTTGGATGTTTTAACCAATGGTCTTAAACCGGCAAAGACCGACTTGACATCTTTTTTGGTGATTTGTTTTTCGTTGTATTGATTGAAATGCTCGAGTATGAAATCAATTTCTTCATTCATGGCTGCAGGCTCTTCGCTGATTTCCTGCAATGGCGTATCGGTTGTTCCGAGTACAACTTTGTTTTTCCATGGTACAGCAAACAACACCCTTCCATCTCTTGTTTTAGGAATCATCAATGCATGATCAGATGGAAAAAATTGTTTGTCAATCACCAGGTGCACCCCTTGCGATGGCATGACGGCTGCAGGAGATGATTTGTCATCCATGTCAAGAATGGCATCCACAAAAACGCCTGTTGCGTTGATAACGGATTTGGAATTAATCTCATATGTTTGATCGCTTTCCTCATCCCTGAATACAACACCCGATACTTTTCCATCATTCTTCTTCAATCCCGTCACACTTGCATAGTTAAGCACCACTCCACCCAAATCATTTGCTGTCAGCGCAAGTGCCATCACCAGCCTTGCGTCATCAAACTGACCATCTGCATACACAATGCCTCCTTTGAGTCCCTTTCCTTGAATGCTTGGCATCAATTGCAACAAAGATTTTTTACGCAGCAGTCTTGTTCTTGAGAGGCTCAATTTTCCTGCAAGCACATCATACAACAACAATCCACTTGCATAAAACAGCTGATCGAAATAACGATAAGTGGGGATGATGAACTCCTGAAGACGTGTGAGGTGCGGTGCGTTGGCCAACAGAAACCCACGCTCTCTCAGCGCTTCGATCACCAATTTCAGATTGCCTTGTGCCAGATACCTGACACCCCCGTGTACAAGTTTGGTACTTCTGCTGGAAGTCCCTTTTGCAAAATCATTTTTTTCAAGCAAAAGCACTTTGAATCCTCGGTTGGCAGCATCGACTGCAATGCCCATGCCAGTTGCACCTCCGCCAATCACAACCACATCCCATTCTTCTGTTTGTGCAATTTTTTCAAAGGCCTTTTTCCTGGACAACATGGTTCATTGATTTCAAGATTTACTCCATGCAAGCACTGCATGAATGGCTCTTTGCCATAAACGGAGTTTTTCTTTTTTTATTTCCTCTTGCATATGGGGCGTAAAGTTTCCGGATACTTTCCATTGCGAAGAAATCTCGTCGATCGATTTCCAATATCCCACTGAGAGTCCCGCTAAATAAGCCGCCCCCAATGCGGTCGTTTCAATGACTTCAGGTCTGAGCACTTTCACTCCCAAAATATCCGATTGGAATTGCATCATCAAATCATTCACAGTAGCACCGCCATCAACCCTTAGTTCTGCAATGGGCAAAGCAGCATCCGCTTCCATTGCTTTCAATACATCATAGGTTTGAAATGCAATGCTCTCCAGTGTTGCCCTCGCTATATGTGCGTCGGTTGTTCCTCTGGTGATGCCAAAAATAGTTCCGCGCGCATGCGGATCCCAATGCGGCGCACCCAATCCAGCATATGCAGGAACCACCACCACTCCATCAGCGTCATGAACAGAGGCGGCGAGGGATTGGACTTCCGCTGATGTGCGGATCATTTTCAATCCATCTCTGAGCCATTGCACAGCAGCCCCGGCAATGAATACACTTCCTTCCAATGCGTAATTGATTTCGCCATTTATTTTCCACGCAATGGTGGTCAAGAGATTGTTCTTGGATTTCACTGCTTTGGTACCCGTATTCATCAACATAAAACATCCTGTGCCATAGGTATTTTTAACCATCCCCACGCCTGTACACATTTGTCCAAACAATGCTGATTGTTGATCGCCCGCCATGCCTGCAATGGGAACATCTCCCATGCCAATGGCTTGTGCGTAACCAAAGATCTCACTGTTGCTCTTTACTGCCGGCAACATGCTCTCCGGAATTTGCAGGATGTCCAACAGCTCTTTATCCCACTCCTGTGTATGCAAATTGAACAACATGGTTCTGGATGCATTGCTGACGTCTGTAGCATGCACGTTACCCTCTGTCAATTTCCACAGCAACCAAGTATCGATGGTGCCAAATGCGAGCTCACCTGCTGAAGCAAGTTGACGGGCCCCATCAACATGATCCAATATCCATTTGATTTTTGTTCCGGAAAAATATGCGTCAATGACCAATCCCGTTTTATCCTGTATCACTTCAGCGAGACCTCTCTTTTTCAATTCATCGCAATAGTCAGCGGTACGCCTGTCCTGCCAAACAATCGCATTGTAAAGTGGCTGTCCGGTTTTTTTATTCCATACAACGGTTGTTTCACGTTGATTGGTGATCCCAATCGCAGCAATGTTTTCTGCTTTGAGAGATGATTTCAACAACGCCTCTTTGGCAACACTGCCCTGACTTGCCCATATTTCCATTGGATCGTGTTCAACCCATCCTGGTTGTGGAAAAATCTGTTTGAATTCTTTTTGAGCTACGGAGCAAATATTACCAGCATGGTCAAAAACAATTGCCCTTGAACTGGTTGTACCCTGATCAAGTGAAAGGATATACTTTTTCATGAATGTAAAACGTGACTTTTATTTTTTAGAACCAAGGAGTTATACAATTTACGATTAAATTGCAAGTCGATGGAAAACTTCGTAGTATCTGCCAGAAAATACAGACCGCAACATTTTTCAACTGTCGTGGGACAAGCCCATATCACCACAACGTTGAAAAATGCCATCCTTCAGCAACACCTGGCTCATGCTTTTTTGTTTTGCGGACCCAGAGGCGTAGGAAAAACTACCTGTGCCCGCATCCTCGCCAAAACCATCAACTGCGAAAAATTGGGCAAAGACGGTGAAGCATGCGACAAATGCAATTCCTGCCAATCATTCAACAAAGGTGCCTCATTCAACATACATGAACTCGATGCAGCCAGCAACAACTCTGTAGATGATATCCGTGAATTGATTGAGCAGGTGCGGTTTGCCCCTCAAGCCGGTAAATATAAAATCTACATCATTGATGAGGTACACATGTTGAGCGCCTCCGCATTCAATGCATTTCTCAAAACGCTGGAGGAGCCTCCTGCCCATGCGATCTTCATTTTGGCAACCACCGAAAAACACAAAATTCTTCCAACGATTCTTTCCCGTTGTCAGATTTTTGATTTCAAAAGAATTACACCCGCTGACATCGTTGCCTACCTGGAAGAGATTGCTTCGAAAGAAAAAATCAAAGCGGAAAACGCTGCCATGCAGCTCATCGCTCAAAAGAGTGATGGATGCATGCGTGATGCATTGAGCATCCTTGACAAAATTGTAAGCTTTACGAATGGTCAATTGACCTATGCATCTACCTTGGAACATTTGAATGTATTGGACGAAGAATACTTCTTCCAATTTATTGAACTGCTGCAGCAGGAGGATCTTCCAGGCGTTTTGAGCCTCTACGATGAAATTGATCAGAAAGGATTTGAGGGAGATACTGTATTGAATCATTTTTCTTCTTTTTTCAGGAATCTGTTGATCAGCAAAGACGCCAGATCCATTGCTCTTTTACAGGTCGTGGAAGCATTCAGAAAAAAATACATCGCCACTGCCAATCAATTGTCCATCCCCTACATCATTGGTGCACTCAATATTCTCAATGAAGCTGAAATCGGATTCAAGCAGGCAAGAAACAAAAAATTGCATGTAGAATTTCACTTGATCAGGCTTACTTATCTGCAACAGGCTGTCAACATCCAGCCGGATGAATCTGCCGGTAAAAAAAAACGACTGGATGAACTGAAGCCCATCGCTTTCAAACAAATTGGCTTTGCCGTTCAGAGAGAAAAAAAAGTTGACAGACAACAAAAAAACCCATCTACTTCAGGCAGTCCATCTGCAAAACTTGAAATTGCCACAGCGATCATTCAAGAAAAAAAGCCCGTACCAGGGCCCGCTGTGCCTGTAAATGAAAAACCCAAGGAGGCGGGAGCCCTGAAAAAAATCAGGGAACAGATCCTCCATAGAAAGCTAGAACCTGTTGCGAGCAAGACACTGACCCTGGAATTGCTGCATGAGGCATGGAACTTGTATTTGTCCAGGTTGCTGGATCAAAACCAGGTCACCAGTCACCATAACCTGAAAACTGCCATCATCTCTGTAATCAATGAAATCCAGTTTGATGTTTTTGTCGGATCCAGGATCCAGCAGCAATTCATCGAATCAGAGAAAACCCATTTGCTGATTCACATCCAGGAGTATTTCAACAATCCCAAGATACAGTTCAAGATCAGCATGGATCCGGAAGCAGAAAAAGAGCCTATGCAGGCAGAGCAGACCCTTTCACAACGCGATCAATATTTGAGGATGATCGAACGCTATCCACTGGTCAAGGAAATGAGGGACCAACTGAACCTGGACCTCGACTATTAGGGCTTAAAACTCTTTGTTCACAGGTCAAGCGCATTTAGTCAAATTGACGTAATTTCGGCCTTCCAATTTATTATTCAACAAACCTTATCTGCGATATGGCGGAAGTGATCAGAATGCCTCTCCTGAGTGACACCATGACGGAAGGAAAAATTGTGAAATGGAACAAAAAAGTCGGTGACACCGTAAAAAGCGACGATGTGCTTGCTGATGTTGAAACTGACAAAGCAACCATGGAAGTGGTTGGTTATGCGGAAGGCACTTTATTATATGTGGGGGTAAAAGAAGGTGATGCTGCCAAAGTAAACGGCATCATCGCAATTGTAGGGAAGCCAGGAGAAAATATTGATGCATTGATTTCATCTGATGCAACAACAGCCGCTGCAGCACCCTCTGCAACACCTGCTCCCGCTCCAGTTGCAGCGAGTGCACCTTCCCCATCAGCTCCAGCCATCACACCCGAACAGTTGGGTGTAACCGTCATCAGGATGCCTTTGTTGAGTGATACAATGACTGCCGGCAAGATCGTACAATGGAACAAAAAAGTGGGTGATGCCGTAAAAAGCGATGACAATCTTGTTGATGTAGAAACAGACAAGGCAACCATGGAAGTGATTGGCTACACAGACGGAACACTTTTACATATTGGCGTAGAGAATGGAGCATCTGCAAAGGTGAATGATGTCATTGCCATCATCGGAAAGGCAGGAACAGATATTTCCTCACTCTTGGGCTCACTCAATGCACCGGCAAGTCCCGCTCCTTCAGCTTCACCAGCAGCAGCCCCTGCATCTGCAACCTCATCATCAGTGGAAGCAGTTTCCAATCAAAGCAACGACAACAGGTTGAAAGCCTCTCCGCTGGCCAAAGTGCTCGCCAAGGAAAAAGGCATCGACCTAACTAAAATAAATGGTTCTGGTGATGGCGGAAGAATCATCAAAGCCGATATAGACAACTTCAAAATTGGTGCGACCACTGCTATACCTGCAGCATCATCTCAATCATATGCAGCAAGACCAGTTGTAGCCGGACAAGAAGGCTATACTGATACACAACTTACTTCCATGCGCAAGACCATTGCAAGAAGACTGGGTGAAAGCATGTTTACTGCCCCCCATTTCTATCTGACCATGGAAATTTGCATGGACAATGCCATCAAGGCCCGTGGTCAAATGAACGAGGTGAGTCCCACGAAAATTTCTTTCCAGGACATGCTGATCAAGGCGTGTGCCCTCGCTTTGAGACAACATCCTGCTGTCAACAGCAGCTGGATGGGAGATTTTATCAGAACCTACGATCATGTGCACATTGGATCTGCCATTGCATTGCCAGAGGGATTGATTGTACCTGTGTTGAAATTCGCAGATCAAAAATCTCTTTCACAGATCGCGGCCGAATCCAAAGAATTGTACGACAAAGCGAGAAACAAAAAAATACAGCCACAGGAATTCACCGGTAACACATTCACCATCTCAAATTTGGGAATGATGGACATCGATGAGTTTACGGCCATCATCAATCCGCCAGACAGCTGCATCCTTGCAGTGGGTAAAATCAAGGAAGTGGTTGTAAAAAAAGGTGATGGATTTGGAACCACCCAAATGATGAAAGTTACATTGAGTTGCGACCACAGAAGTGTAGATGGTGCCGTTGGCGCAGCCTTCTTGCAAACACTCAAGAAATACATGGAGAACCCCGTAGTGATGTTGGTTTAATTTTCTGCATTGAAAAAAACACTTGTTCTAGGAGCTTCACCCAAATCTTACCAGTACAGCCATATGGCAGTGAAAAAATTATTGGCTGCCGGACATCCGGTGGTGGCCATCGGAAGAAGTGCATTTGATCTGGACGAAGTGCATGTCACATCTGAAAAAGAATCCTTCAGCGAAATCGATACGGTAACGATGTATTTAAACAGCGAGCGACAAAAAGAATATGAGGAATACATCATTTCTCTTCACCCCAAAAGGATCATCTTCAATCCCGGTGCAGAGAATCCCACTTTTGCTGCAAAGGCATCAGAGGCCGGGATTGAAACAATGGAAGCCTGCACACTGGTGATGCTGGGAACCGGACAATACTGATTGAACCCATCCACTTCATTCCTGCTTATCTTTGCACCATGTCTCACAAACCTGTTAGAGTCCGCTTTGCACCAAGTCCCACCGGCGGCTTGCACCTGGGTGGTGTAAGGACAGCCTTGTACAATTACCTGTTTGCCAAAAAACACAATGGAACTTTTGTGTTGAGGATAGAAGACACCGATCAAACCCGTTATGTTCAAGGTGCAGAGCAGTACATCATTGATTGTTTGGAATGGTGCGGCATTGCCCCCGATGAAGGTCCGCATCGACCCGGAAAATTTGGACCCTACCGCCAGAGTGAGCGAAAGGACATGTACCGCAAATTTGCAGAGCAGTTGGTGAGGGATGGCCATGCGTATTATGCATTTGATACTCCAGAAGAATTGGGAAAAATGCGCACAGCTTTCAAAACTGAAAACAATCCATCACCTCAATACAGCCAAGCAACACGCATGAAGATGTGCAACTCCCTCACGCTCAGCAAGGAGGAAGTTGAAAAAAAACTATCAGAGAAAGTTCCGCATGTCATCAGAATAAAAATGCCAGACCAACAGGAGATAAGGTTGAATGACATGATCAGAGGTGAAGTTGTTTTTCATTCACATGTGGTAGATGATAAAGTATTGCTCAAGGCGGATGGAATGCCAACCTATCATCTTGCAGTGGTGGTCGATGACCATGCCATGGAGATTACACATGCCTTCAGAGGTGAGGAATGGTTGCCCTCTGCACCTGTTCATGTTTTGCTCTGGCAATATCTCGGATGGTCGGATGACATGCCGCAATGGGCGCACTTTCCGTTGATATTAAAACCCGATGGACAAGGTAAATTAAGTAAAAGGGATGGCGACAGATTGGGCTTCCCTGTATTTGCAATGGATTGGACGGATCCCCAATCTGGTGAGCGCACCAATGGATTCAAGGAGATGGGATTTCTTCCAGATGCATTTATCAACCTGTTGGCCCTGCTGGGATGGAATGATGGAAGCGGACAAGAAATTTTCAGCAAAGAGGAACTGGTGCAACATTTTTCAGTTGAACGCATTCACAAGGCAGGTGCAAAATTTGATTTTGAAAAAGCAAAATGGTACAACCACGAATGGATCAAAATCTGCAGCACCGACATGTTGCTTCCCATGGTGGAGGATTTGCTTTCATCCCATCAAATTCATGCCAGCCATCAAATGCTTCAAACAACCATCCCATTAACCAAAGAACGGTGTCATTTGATCAATGATTTTTTACCACAATTGAAATATTTTTTTGTGGACCCCGTCGAGTTGGATACTGAAGCAGTGAAGCCCAAGTGGGATGAAAAAAAAGCAGCTTTTTTTCAAAGTTTTGTGAATGAAATGAAATCCCTGTCATCATGGAACATTGAAGCAATCGAGCAATGTTTCAAGGAACTTGCGCAGGCACAAGGATTGAAACCCGGTGATGTGCAGCTTCCCTTCAGGGTGATGCTGGTTGGCGGAAAATTCGGTCCCGCTGTTTTTGAAATTGCACAGCTCATCGGAAAAGATGCAACCTTGAAAAGAATAGACAGAGGATTGCAGCTTTTCAATCAATAAATGATCATGGGAAATACATCAAGACCCATTCGGGTGCTCATTGCAAAAGTTGGACTCGACGGACACGATCGGGGTGCGAAGGTCATTGCAACTTCACTCAGAGACGAAGGAATGGAAGTCATTTACACCGGACTGAGACAATCACCCGAAATGGTTGTCGCAGCTGCCTTGCAGGAAGACGTGGATGCCATTGGCATCAGCATTTTATCTGGTGCACACATGACTGTCTTCCCCAAAATCATCGAGTTGATGAAAAAAGAACAGTTGACAGATGTGCTCCTCACCGGCGGAGGTATTATTCCTGATCAGGACATGAAACAGCTGGAAGAAATGGGCGTTGGAAAATTATTTCCCCCCGGAACGCATTCAAAAGAAATTGCAGCATATATCAGGGACTGGACCAAACAACATCGTTCATTTTAATAAGCCAATATGTATTCAACAATTTTAACTGAGGAAAAAAACGGATTGTTGAAGATTACCATCAACAGACCTGAAAAATTGAATGCACTCAATGATGTTGTGCTGACAGAATTGAAGATGATAATGGAGTCGATTAAAAATGATGCATCCATCAAGGGTGCCCTCATCACAGGTGCAGGTGAAAAATCATTTGTAGCAGGGGCAGATATCGGTGGATTCCTCCAGGTTGATGAAACCCAAGGGGCCGCTCTTGCAGCGCATGGGCAGTCCATTTTTTCTATGATAGAAAATTCTTCCAAACCCATCATGGCTGCCGTCAACGGCTTTGC
>JACCDT011132723.1_pt1 | contig 71657 bp, 84 predicted proteins | sample 7446291 | NCBI WGS metagenome assembly JACCDT01 (sample SAMN15323446, study PRJNA562643) | freshwater metagenome | isolation source: river surface water | place: USA:Blue River Watershed | collected 2017-08-17 | reverse complement strand
TTAAATGGATATTGATATAACATTTTTCCGTGAGTAAAATTTAATACATTACAAGAATATATAATTTCATTTATATTTTCTCCTATTCTTCTTGCGAAATCAACTATATTAGCAGAAGAAGATACATCAGGAGGAGAGGTAAACAACCCATTAGGGGCTATGTTTGATTCTCCTGAAATAGGAAGCCCATTACTAGGAAAATGAAAAAATCCCATATAAAGTTCGCAATTTGGAACTTTTGCATATGTTGTATATATAATTCCTTCAACCAATTCTTTCAAAGCTTGCTGAAATAATAAAATAGCATTAGATAATGATTCTGGAGTTGAAATTTCATAAGATTCAACATTTGAAAATAGACCCCTTGGAACACCATATCCAATTTCAGCAGAAGCTTGTCTCATCTTTATTTGTTCTGATATTAAAGCAAAAGAACTACTGAAATTCGCAAATGCAAATGCATTTGGCTCATAAGAACTGTTAGCTCCAAAAGATGTTATATATTGACTTATTTCAAAGGGGTCTGAGGCCATTATATTATTCCCATTCAGAATATCCGCCAGAACCTATATCGCCAATTATTTGAAGCCATACGGAATTTTCTGGATGTATACCAACAGTTCTAAATATTCCAAATTCACTTGAAGGAGCAGTTGCTCTATATGAGTTTACAATATCTGTAACATAAGATGTGAAACTTGATATATTATTACAATCAACAAAAGAACCAGAACTTATTATAATTATGTTTTTATATACATTATTATATTGAGACAAATAAGATGAAGTAAATGGTTCATTAATGCAGAATTGATTTCCAGATGCTGGACTTTGAGATTGTATCCATTCAACAGCCGAAGAAACATCAATTTGAGAATGGAATGAATATGTTGGAGACTCTGTAACTCCATCGTTAAATAAAATCATTTTTAATTTATCGCCCAGAGTTATATTATTTTGTATAAAAGCAACCATACCAGAAACAAGGGTATTCCACCTATCTTGATCATTCATGGAAAGAGAAGCATCTAAAATAAATAACCAAGGAGATGAACCAGTATCAAATGGAAATACAGGAGTTCTTAAATCCTCTCCAGCCTGGCAACTTGTAGCTCCAGTTATAGCAGTTTCGCCTACACTTAGAATAGAGTCAGAAATAATTTTTGTTCCACTTGAATAATTTATTTCATAAAAGTTTCCGGAACTTCCAATTCCAAATAAAGAAACAAAACTCTCTCCCCCTAAAGTTAGAATAAAATCTAAACCAGTAATATCTGAATAATCTTCAGATTGATTTACATATGTAACTTGCCCAAAATTAGATTGGTCAATACTTATTTTTGCTATCTTATTATTAAATACACAAAAACAATTACCATAAGGATCAAAAGCCAAATCATGTAAATTACCGCTTGATCCTAAATCTATATATTGATTTATTTTCCACCCTAAAGAAGCAGGCCCATCTTGAATGAGTTCAAAAAATATGTTATTTATAGAAACATATAACTTATTATTATTTTGATTAAAAGACATACCAGAAGTTCCATCAGGTTCTGATGTCTGCGTATCTGGAAACATGAGATCAACAGCAATGCCATTTGCGTTATCTGTTACAGACGCGTAATCAAGAGCTATAGAATTTTGAGAAGAACTTCCAGGAAGTATCTGCCGTATACCTTTATTTTCTAATGCCCACAATTTATTTCTATTATCCCAACATATGTCATGAAAAGAAGTTGTTCCAACTGTTGCTACTATTTGTCCTCTATCAACTTTTTCTAATCCAGGATTTGCTGATATATCATAAGACCATAGATGATATCCATCTGTGTTTTTTGCTATATACCACATTCTAGAACACTCTTGTATAGAACCTGGTAGTATAGGTTCGCCAGGATTACTAAGAGTTATATCGCAGCAACCAATTCGATCAATGTAAGGAACAGTAGGAAAAGACAAAACTAATCCTTTTAAACTATCTCTTTCTCTTGAGAAGAGATCATCATCAATAGTGTTTGGTGGACCTAACGTCTCGCAAATTAAATCCGATTCGTCATGAGCTATTTGAAGTTGATATTCAAAAATTCTTCTATTTTGTATATCAACGACATCTGAATAAGATGATATACTGACAACCGAATCTTCTATTTCAGATAAAGTTGGTCTATAAATAAAATATCCGGGAGATTCAGATCCTATCCACGCCGCAGTCGGAATATTAACTAAAGAACAGTCAGATACTGTTCTTGCTTGTATGTTGGAATTTGCATTTGAAGCAGGATCGTTTCCAATAGTTGTTATTATAGATTTTTCTATAAAAGATCTATCCAATATCCTTAAATTGGTATGCCACCATTTTCTTCTGTCAAAATTAGCCACTTAGTTTATCCCTTTTTCTGATTATAATAGTATCGATAACAGAGAGGTAATGTAGGAGCAGCAAACACGCCAGATCCTAAAACCATACCAATTCCTAAAACAACATTTTCTTCTCTATAACCTGGCACCCAATTTTTAAATTGATAACCTATTCCAATTGCAACAATCTCCTCTTCAGAACAATCTTTAATCTTATCGTCAACAGGGAATTGAAAAGCCGGTTTTATGTACATATAAGAGGTAGAAGTTGCAAGTAAAGATTCTATTTCAACAGGATCTGTTATAGGCTCATCTAAATTCGGCAAGTATAAGGCCGATTTATTAAGGGCAGAAATGAGCGGAGCATTATCAGATATACTAGAACAATTTTCAAATTGTAAATTTAATAAATCTTCTTCAGCAGGATAATAGAAACTTTGTATAGATTGACTATAGTATGATTTTATTAAAAGTAAACCATTCCCATTTTCAAAAGTAGGTATCTGTTGTACATTTATAAGTATTGGAACATTTATTAATGTATTTATTCCATCTGAATCAAATTCTAATCTTCTGCAATCTATTAAACTTTGATATGAAAATTCTAATCTATTATTTATAAGTTTAGGACCCGCTGGTTCCTTTGGCTCTTTTAAGTTCCAAAACGTATCGCATAGGTCTGTATCAAAAACACAATATACATCATAATAAACTGTTACTCGACATGTTCCTTCTATTCCAGTTCTTCTTCCTCTTACAAATAAATCTATATCTAAAGAACACCCATTACTAGTTCCAATAGGCTGACCATTTCTTAATGAAGCTAAATAAGATTTAACTTCTCTGGAGATTCTTAATACCCATACTTGAGGAAAACCTGGAACAGAAATAAGAGAAATACCAGATCTTACATTTTCTGGTAAGGAAGATTCTTCATTTAAGGAAAAATCGTATCCCTCATCCGAATCTAATATTGTGCGATTGTATAAATCAGAGTTGTATAAAAAATCCCCATTTCCAGAAGATTTAGATATTATAGCTTCTGGCGCTATAAGAATATCCCAAAAACCCCTATTATCTAAAACTAATCCAAAAACTCTACCATTAGATGATTCTGTCATAGAACCACTACTATTTGACCTATTTATTGCTAAAAATCCAAAATCGTTTATAGAAGATGGGAAATTGTTAATTTTTACAGTTATAGAATCTTGTTCTAAATTATCTGTAATAAAACAATTTACAAAAATTGAATCTCCTTTTACGGCTATCGCAGTTGGTACATCTCCATCTAAGAAAGATTCACTCCAGGCATCAATCGCTTCTTGATTGGATGTAATAAATGGTATCAAATTTTGATCAGGAAGACCATTATCAAATCTTGCAACTCCTGTATAATCGTTTACGTTAGACTCAAAAATTGATCCAGATAAATTTTTTCTAGTTCGCAATAAAAGATAAATAGTATCTGCTTCTGTTACGTTAAATGATACAGAGAAATCACTATTGAAATTTGGCTCAAAAAAATCATTAGGAGACTGATTATAATAATCAACTCCCTTCGATGAGTATCCGCCCAAAGCAACCTGTATACCAGAATCGCCAGATGGCTCTCCTGGATCTGTCGCAAAAGTTATATTGTATGACAAATATACATTTTCTCTAGGAGCAGTAGGGGTTGCAAATTGATGAATATTGCCTTCTAATAAGGCGAAAGAATTAGAAATATTAGATAAAGACACATCGTTGAGTCTTGTTGGTATAGCTTCAGGATTATTTTCTATTATTTCGCTTAAAGACGCTAATATACCATATGTTGAATACCAATCACTATTTATGTCCGAAACCAAATCGCTTAAGTTCTGATATAAATTCAAATTATAAGAAATTTGGATCGGAACAGGATCTCCATAATTAAAAATAGCGGGACTATTATCCTCAATATTTATAGAATCATCTATCAATTCAGAGCTATTTATATTATTATATATTGTCTGTATAACAGAACATTGAAAAACACCAATAAAGGTTGAGTTTATTTGGTTGCATAAATCAATCAAAGGGACTGTACCGCTAATATCAATATCCAATAATTGAGATGCCTCAGTTCCATCAGGCGCTATAACTCTTATGAAAGACACATCACTTGACATCGATTCTGCGGTAAAATTATCGCTAAAGTTTAAAAAAGATGAAGGATCAAGTGTTTCATAATTTGGTCCAGCTGTAGAAACAATACTCATATTAGCAAAATCAGAAATACTTTCAATAGCAGAAGCTAAGTCCAATAAAGTGTCATAATCTCCATACGAAAATATTACAGTTTTATTTTCAAAAATTCCACCTACTGGAAAATTACTTAAAATACCATCAATAGAGGAATGATTATTTTTAGAATAAGATCCGTTCTTTAAGCAGCTAGCTGGCAAGTCTAGCCATTCATCAGGAGTAGTAGCTCCTACAGGAATTGGCTCTTGAGGAAAGTAAGAAAAAGAAAAAGAAAAAGGTAGATCTACAAATGCCTCTGTGATTTCATTTCTAATATCTGCCAATGTTTTATTAGGAAGATCATTTATTGTTGCTGAAATTGTTCCATAATTTGGAGATTTATATCTCATAGAAACAACTGAACCAGGTTGTATATTTGTATGAGATTGACTTTGGAAAGTAACCTGTCCATCGAATATAACTTTGGCATTTGTGTAGGTCGGATCAAAAAGAATAAAATTCAAAAGAGCATATCTATTTCTATAATCAGTAATCATAGGAGCAGAATTTATGGCTTGGAGTATAGCATTAGCAAGATCTCCATATGTCATATCGCTTGTTATATTAACTGTTACAGCACTACCAAGTAGACAATTAGCTCCTGCTGTTCCATTAGTTATACATAGCGTAACCTTAGGGCTACTTAATGTCGCATCAAACGTTATGTTAAAATACGATTCATTAGGTGATGAAGAATTGTTAAAAAATCTTATAGGTTGACCATATGTTGAAGTATCAGTTCTTTCGCAGCTAATCGTTAAAGAATCGCTTATTCCTCCGGATTGAACAACATCCCAATCAATTGTTGAACCTGGAGGAATCAATAAACCAAATAAATATGAAGTATCTTGTATTACCCCAGGATTATTGATATTATCTATAGAACTTATTTTTCTAGATATATTTGCAGTTAAACTATTTGTACTAACCGTTATATCATATATGTAATTTAAATTAACATAATTATTAATTGTAAGACTGCTAATAGTTTGGTTAAATGGTTGTTGAACAGGATTATTATCAATGGTTAAAAGATTTTTACCACTAATATCTTCAGTAAATTCTATATGAAATAAAGACGGAGAACTTTGCTTGTAAGATGATCTATCTATAAAAACTCTACTAGATGTAGATATTGGATTTATAGATAATACAGGAATATTATTTATAAAAGTCCCAGCATCTATACTAAGAAAATTATTGCTTATTATAAGAGTTGTAGGATCTGGAGTATTAGAATCTGTTAATATTTCTATAAAAGGAACAGAAACTATAGGACTGTTATTTATTATATTATTTTCTTCGTAAGGAATTAATATAGTAAATTCTTGAGCCCCAACAGCTGCTACTGGACCTACATTTAAAGTATAAGAATCTTCTCCGTTTATTTCAGGACTTATAACGGCATTAAAATTGTTTTTTATTATATTTTTTTGTAATACAGAAAGATTGCCTGATATTTCTATATCCCTTATGACTGGTTTATAATTGCCGCCATAAAAAATACCATTGTCGCTATCTGATTGAGCTAAGGGAGTAACTAATAATCTTATGGAATTTATTCTAGGAAAAACATTATCAATAATAATTGATTCAAAAAAATCATTATCATCATCTATTCTTGGAGAACCAGAAAAAGATATTTGATTTCCTACATACCATTCTTGCTTGAATGTTATTTGAGATATATCAGATGTAGCCATTATTTATACTCTTTCCAAAAGAGATTGAGTTTCGATACTTTCTATATCGAAATTTTGCTCTTTCCCCGTAGAGTCCCATCTTACTCTTATGATTGGACCATGTTTTTTAATTATTTTTCCAGTGTCTTGTTTCATAGCCAGTCCGCTATTTCTTCTTTTTACTTTATCTCCAACTCTATAAACGCTAGAACTACCAGGAGAATAATATATCATATGCTTCTCATTAGCATGTCTTTCTTTATTATTCTCTCCACTCGGAGAGAAATAATAACCGCTTGTATCGGAAGCTGATGATGCATCTGCTAATTTAATAGAACTATACCAGGTGGAAGCAATTGGAGATTGCGGATTCGTTGGTGGTTGTTGTGAATATTTAGATTCAATTTCTCCTCGTATAGATTGGATAAACGCTTCTGCCTCTTGTGGAGTTGTAACATTTTGAGCGCCCTGTTCTTCCAATAGTCTTTGCTTTATCTCGTTTATAAATCCAGACTTTGGTAAAAGACTTGGAAACAGTTCAATCATTCTTCTACCATCAATTAACGGTTGCATTGGAGGAGGGGCGTTCATATACTCATCCATTTTATTGAATCTTTCTTGATAATCAGGAAAATCTTCTATCTTTGAGTCATCTGATTTTGCAGCTGCATCCGCTTGAGCGTGCCACATAACAAATTTCCACAAATCGCTCTTTGTTTCTTTTCCAGGCAATGTTGTTTTTTGTCTTAATTTGCCCATCTGCTTTTTATTCCAGTCTTTATTATAAGAGTGTGGAACCATATGCTCTTGGACAATAAGATTAACTATCTGTCTATCATCAGCTCCTATTCCTATGCTTTTAAGAAAGGATTCAGAAAGTTGAGCAGAAACATCTTCGTGACCATGATAAGTCATATGATTTGGATTATTATCTTTTGGCTTTCCTATGTCCGGATGAAGTTTTCCAAAATCATGAAACCAAGAAGCCATAAGAGCCAAAGATCTATCTTTACCTTGAATATTATTTTGAGATAATATCTGATTTAAATTTTTCATAACTTTTAATGTATGATCTAACCAATTTAATTTATGATTAGGGTTGCGTTGATCCATAGTGTGATGATGTAAGTTAGAAAAATCAGGTAAATTCAATATAGTCTTATCAAGGCCTGTTTGGTAAAGAACTCTTACAGATTCTTCAGGTCTCATTCCGCCAAACAATTTCATAATTTCAGGTCCAGCTCTTTCTGGAGAAACCTTATTTCTATAGGCGTCTTGCACGCCAGGATCATTCATAGCGCTAAGAATAGATGGGTCTATATTCGCATTTGGATACCTACTATTAAATCTTAAGACCCTTAGCATCCTCAATGGGTCATCTGAGAAAGTTTTAACTGGATCCAATGGAGTTCTAAGCGTCATTGTTTTTATATCTTGTAAGCCTCCAACGTAGTCCTCAATTTGACCTGTATTTATATTATAAAACAATGCATTTATTGTTAAATCTCTTCTTTGAGCATCAACTTTCGGGTCGTTTGACATTTTCATTTGCGGAACTCTACTATCTCCATAAGATTCATCTCTAAGATTAACGAAGTCAATCTTGAAATTTCCCATTTTTATAGCAGTAGTTTCCAAATGCTTAGATTTATCTGGATTTTGATCAACAGTATAAGAATCTCCCAAATCAAACTCTGGATGAGTCTGCGCATACTGATTAACATATTTAGCGAATTGCAATCCTGTCATTTTATCTAGAGCTATATCAATATCATCGCTTGGAATATTTAACAATCTATCTCTAACCCATCCTCCAGCAATTCTATATTGTTGACCAAGATTAAATTGTTTATCAATATCTAATATAATAGAAAAAACTTGTCTTTCTTCATCAGAAAGATTTATAGATGGTAAATCATTAGAAGCTATTGTTATATTTGGTTTATTTTCAGACGCAGTTTTAACAATAGAGTTCCAAAATCCGGAATTTATCCAGTATTCAGCGGTGTATCTTTGAGGTTTCTTTTCTTTAAAAGAATCAGGATGTTGGTGCCACTTAATAGAAAGAGCTCTTTCAACTGCTTCATAATCATTTGGAGCTTTAACTACTAATTTATTTATCTTCAATGCTGGCAAACTTATTATATATTTATTAGAATTAGATGCTATCTTTTTAATATCCAATCCAGGTATATAAGATTCACCATATATTGGTAAGCCAGGTATGCATTCGCTTACTATCTTCTCAATCTCATTAAATGGAGCATCTTGAGATACTATTATTCCTTTAATTCTTCCAGATATATCTAAATGACCAGAATTTAATACAGAAATTCCGCCAGCAGTAAAAAAATTAGAGTCTATTTTATTAGGCTCTCCATCTAAAATAATAAAACACTTATAAGTTTTTATAAGTTTCTTAGCGCAACCTAATGATAATAAAGATATACTATTAATAGAATTATAAATCTTAGTATCTAGTATGTTTCTAATATCTAGAACATTACAAACTAATATGCAGTTATTGTAATAATTGTGATTTTCAAATAGAGATTGAAATAAATGTCTAGGATAAGAAGATAAAGCCAAAGACAAATCTCTAATGGAATTAATTCCATTAATTACTTTCTTAGCGTCTTGCAGAGATAGATGTTTTCCTATATTTGATTGAAATATAGAGATAACATCAGATAATATCAAATCAGTTTCCACCTTACTTCTTTCTCCTATTGCATCTTCCGCAGCTGCCTTTGGACTGTACTGTTTTTTCATCCTTTTTATCTGATGGATTTTTTGGAACGTTTACAACTGTTACTTTTTTAATAGGATTCGACATAATATTTCCTTGTATTTTGCGAATTAAATTATTCATTTGCTCATGCATCATTAAGACCTTCTATTTTTGCTATTTCTTTACCAAAATCATCTAAAATATCAGTTATTGCTTGTTTCGCTTCTATAGACACAACTGTTTGTAATCTTTTTTCAACAACATCCTTAAATGTATTTAATATTGTCCTGATGGGATCCATATCTTTTTCATTTTTTTCTAATTTTTCTTCTAGTTTAGATATCTGTTCAATTACCTTACAGCATGTTTCTGCTGATTTGCGATTAGCCTCAATATCCCCTTCATCAACCGATGATTCGATTATAAACAACTTTCTATTGAGCATAGTTATATGCTCTTTTATCGTCGTTGTTCTAGACTGTTTTATTTTAGACCACAATTCTAAATCTTCAGCATATTCTTGTATTCTTTCATTTAAAGAAGATTTAGGAACGTGATGTTTCATATGATTTTTAACAGAATCATATGAGATATTTTTATCTCCCAAAGCGATCAAATGATTAAAACAGCTTTTTGCATTACCTGTTTTAATGTACATGTCTTCAGATTCTTTTCTAAACTTAGAATTACAAACTTTACAATTTTGTCTATGAATAATTTGACTGGATAAATCATTTTTAGCAAAATTAATAAATGTTTTAACTTCATTAGATGAAGTTGATGGATTTATTTGTTGTTTTATTTCTGATATGCTCTTTTTTTCAGACATATTAAATTACTTTCTATAGCTTTTAAAATCTTCTATTATTGTATCTTTCATAAAAGATTTTCTGTCTTTTATAAACTTATTAATTCTTTTATTTATATGTTCTGAGGCTATTTTGCAATAATCTGCAAATTTGACAGGAGAATCCAAGGCAATTTTTTCGGCTTCTTTCAGATTATTTATTATTTCAGGAAAAGAAGATAAAGTTTTATCAGTTATAATAGAACTTACTATCTTTCTGGCCCCTCTTTGAGTTTGATAGATCAATTTCGCAGTGTATAACAAAGTATTAGATATTTTTTCTAATCTTATAATTTTATTGTTAAGAATATTTCTATCATTAAAATTTTGCAATTCTTGAGAAACTTTATACCAACTCATTTAATCCTCCCTCGATTTAAGATTTCCAGCCTTTGGTTACGGAAATTTCAAACTGAGAACCTACCTTATCGAAGGAACCATCTTCTCTTCTTCTCATAACATGACCAACCACGTTATCTCCCTCCACTGTGGCCCAAAGGCATTCATTGCCATCAAAATTCCCTTTAGCCGCAAAAGAGTATTTTTGTCCAAGAACAGAGAATTCAACTCTTATAACCTGAGCCCCATCAGATGTCTTATTTTGAAAAAATTTATGAGCAGTTGATAAAACTTTTTTTGTATTATCAACGATTTTGCTTATTTTTCTTTCGCTCCTTGCTTCTTCAATCATTTCCTGTCCAGCTTGAATGGCTCTTTTCATAATTTCTATTTCAGATTGTATGTCGCTAGACGAGAATTTAACTTTGCATAATTCATTTACAAGAGGATTTAAATGCCCCATATCCATAGACTTATTAGATGATACTTTTTTATTATTTACTCTATTACCGGAAAACTTATCAAAGAACTCATCAAAATTTATATGAGTAGATTGAATCTCTCCGTTATCAGATGCCGTATCAATAAAAGAATCAGAAGAACCATTTTCTGAAATTCCATTATTTTCTGGAACATAATCGCCTTTGCTAATTTTAACAAATTTAGCAAAAAGATTTTCCTGGTCTATATTGCAAGAAGCTTTAATTTCTTTAATCTTTTCACGATCATATTCCGTCGTCTTTTTTCTCGATGTTTCCATCCATTAACTCCAATTTCTTATATTCAGCTATTAGTAAAGATTCGGCTCTACCATCATGTTTTTTAAGCGAAAAAAGGCTTTTTAGTTGAGGGTGCATCTCTGACGCAAGTTCACGAGCGGCATCTTTGGCTTTTTCTTTAGCTTTCCTTCTTTTTGACTCCCATTCCTTCTTTAGGCTCTTATAAAGAACCTTTTCTTCTTTAGTAAGTTTTGAATTCTTTTCCAAATCCAATATTTCTTTGGATTTTGGCAAATTAACCATTAATCTATCTGCCCATTTCCTTTTCCAAGTTTGCGGAGCAACCAATGATAAACTAATTCCGACCCCCGCAAAAATCCCTTCCCAAAGGCCTAGTCCTCTTCCGAAATTAAAACTACTACTAACCCCTTGCCCTGTCATACTATGAACGAGCTCGCCACAACCAACTACGTCTTTTCTATCTCTATAGGGAATAAGAAGATTAGCCATAGCTTCTTTGTCATATATTTTTTTCTTTTTAGAACCTTTACCTACAACTTTCATTGGAGTATCATAAACAAAAACATTAGAACCATCGATGATCGATAAAGCTCCGGTCATACCAGGATCAAATCCTATAATTACAGTCATGAAATTCCTCCAAAATATGTATCTATAGTATCGTCTATTTTAATTGGTGATGCTTGCTTAAATAGAAATATAAAGATCGATACTAAACATATGGAAAATTTCATACAGATAGTTCACTGTAAAGAACAACCATACACTGTATACATAGGAAGGCCTGGCCCATACGGAAATCCAATAGCGATAGGTAAAGATTGTCCAATTTGTAAAAAAATACACAGAACTAGAGGGGCTACATTGCCATGTTATAAAATTTGGTTTTATGATGAAAACCAAAAGACTCTCAGAGAACAAATAAAACAAAATATTAAAGAAGGGGACATACTAGGCTGTTGGTGCAAAAGCCTTGCATATCCCCACAGAGAATGTCATGGAGATGTAATAGTAGATTTTTTAATGAATAAAAATACTGATTTCAGTCAATCAGAAGGAATAAATAAATATTCTCTAGATTAGCCCCCACCACTTAAGAGTTCGTTCAAATCCTTCCCAAAATCTAACCTGAGGCTCATATCCTATAAGTTCTTTTGCATAAGATATGCCAGCCTGAGTATGCATAACGTCTCCAGGCCTAGGAGGGGATTGCTCTATAACTATATTAGGAAATTTATCGCGAAAAGCATTAAGAATTTCATTATTTGAAGTTCTATCTCCGCATGAAATATTTATTTTTTCACCTTTAAATCTCTTTTGAGATTTAGCTGCTAATAAATTAGCATGAACAACATTATCAACATAGCATAAATCTCTTGATTGATCTCCAGTGCCATCAGATCTTAAGGGGATATTATTTTTAACTCTATAACACCAAGAACTTAAAGCGGTTGAATAAGGACTGTCTCCGTACTGGTGCGGTCCAATCACGTTAAAGTATCTCAAACAAATAGCGTCTAACCCTTTAAGGTCACAAAATATTCTTATATATTCTTCTATTGTTCGCTTCTGTAAAGCGTATGGAGACTTTGGTTCGCAGGGCATAGTTTCAACTTGAGGTAAAGTTTGAACATTGCCGTATACTGAGGATGAAGAAGCAAATACAAATCTTCTACAATTTCCAGCAGCGGCTTCTAATAAAGAAACAGTTTTTAATATATTTTCACGAGTAGTCTCTGTTGGATATTGAACAGAATAAGAAACTCTTGGTATTGCGGCTTGATGCAAAATAGCATCAAATTCTTTGTTTTTTATTCTTTTTAAAATAGAATCATCAGAAAAATCTGCTTCTATTATTTCCGCTTGATTTTTAATTTGTTCAGGATATCTTTTATGATGTTGTGGATTATTGTCAACCCCAACAAATGGTATATTATCTTGAATTAATCTTAAACTTATATTAGTTCCTATAAAACCGCAGCAGCCAGTTAAAAGTATTTTATTAGACATTTTATTTACTTTCTTTATTCTCTTCAATGTTATTATTGCTATCAATAAATTTTATATTCCCATCCATAGCATTTCTTTGAAGATAAGAGAGAGGAGTTACGAAATTAGAACCAGAGCCAGATAGCATTCTCATTTCAGTTCCACTATCTATTTTAGCTTCTATTACTCTAAATTCTCCTACATAATCATTTGTTTGCATCCAAATTTTTGAATTCACAGGAAATTTCATTTTTGCCATTTTGTTTGTTTCATACATACTACCATTATTATGGACTTTAGAATTTTCTTTCATTTCTTATTCTCCTTTATGTACTTATCGATCTTTTCTCTGTCTACAATCGTTTTATTTAAATATAAATCAACATCAGATATGGCGCAATTTTGAATATTTTCTATCTTTGGAGTTTCTAAGGTAAATTCTAGTATAAAATCTCCTGTTTTTCTAGAAGAAGGATCAAGTAATCCCAATCCTGGTAAAACTACTTTTTCTCCAGAACAAATAAATGGTTCAAATTTTTGCTTAAAAGAACCCTTTAATGTAGGAAATTCAATTTCGCCTCCCAAAAGAGCTTCTTTCCAATAAAGAGGAAATTTTAACCTAAGAGAAAATCCTTCAACAGTAAACAAGTCGTGCTTTTTAATCTCAAAATTTACAATTAAACTCCCACGATAACTATATGGCTCTGACAGAAGACCATAATTTTTAATTATTAAACAATGTTCATTCTTTGTGCCAGCTGGTATGTCTATTGTAATATTTTTAGTAGATTTAACAAATCCACGGCCATTACAAGATGTGCATCTATCATATATTGAACTTTTTTTACTTCCTTGGCAGTCGAAGCATCGTTGTTTTATTCCAACGAAATTATTACCAATTGATTTTCTCTGATATGTGTATCCGTTTCCACTGCAATGACCACATGCCTCTATAGGAGAACCGTCAATAGTCTTATTGCCATTACATTTATTGCAAACATCATTCCAATCAATATCGATTTTCTTTCGACAACCATTAAAAGATTCTTCTAAAGTTATCTCTATCTTTATTTGGCTATCAGTGCCTGGTGGTTTAGAAAAATTAGGATAACTATCGTTATAAGTAAAAAGATCGTTAAAAAAATCAAATTTTACTTCATTAGTGTATTTTGCTTCATAGTAACTATTATTACTAGATTGAAATGGAGATTTAGATTTATTAGTTAAAATTTCATAGGCATTTTTTATTTCTTTAAATTTATTTTCGGAATCTTTATCTTTATTTATATCAGGATGATATTTTTTGGAAAGATTTCTATATGCAGATTTTATTTCATCTTGAGTTGCATTTGTATTTAGATTTAGTATATCATAATATTTTTTCATTTTATTCGTCTGATTCATCTATTTGTTTAGATATAGCGTATGAAAGATCAGATTTATATGTCTCCCATTTTTCTTCTAGTTCTTTAGACTCTTCAATAATTTTATCTAGAACAGATTCATCTAAATTCAATTGTTTCACCAATTTTGATATATCTGCTATTTTCTGCATAAAATCAAGAGTCGAATCAGATAGTACATGTATAGAAGCTATTTTTTCATTCATTGTATGAATCCATTAAAACTTTTAATTCTTTATTATCAACAACGTTACAGGCTGTCATGAATATAATATCGACAAGCAGTAACAATTTATTTTCTGAAGAACAGTTTTTAATATGAAAATTAGCAAATTCTATTGCTCTCAATATTCTGTATATATCTCGTCTTGTGTAGGATTCTAGAATTGGCGATTTTCCATAAAATCCATTGACTGCCATTTGTATAGGCTGTCCGTTCCACGCTGGCTGAGGAAGACCTTGATTGTCGCCAGATGCGTATGTCTCAATAACCATAGACCTACTATTGTTGCTATGTATTGGCTTCATTTTTTTGAGTTTAGATATATCAGAAACAGCTTTATTCTGATCTTTGTGTACAAATATATTATCTTTCAAGAAAATTAACATTCTAAATCTCCACATTAATACAGATATCATTTGTATAATAGCAGAATATATGTCAGAATCTAGTAATGATATTTTTGATGTAAGTTTTACGCATTTTTCATAATTTTTATCATCTATTGCATTTAATATGTCCCATATAATGAAATTTTCATGATAAAAAGCACATGCCTCAACATCTTCAATTGTTACTATTTTATTTTTAGAAGAAGACTTATATAGACGGATTCTTTCGCTTGCAATTTCAAGCATGTCTGCGCCTATTGATCCTAAACTTGAATCATATCCGCATAGTTCTATTATTGCAGAACATACCGCAAAATCCGCTTCGAGCTTTTTGTCTGCCATCTTCTCTTTTAGCCAAGAAGGTGCTTCTTTTGAAGTAAGAGATTCTTGAAATTTTTGCACCTTACCAATTTTTTCAATATGCGAAAAAATAGCCTTTTCCTTAACGGATGAAATTCCATTAAATATTACAAACACATTTTCAGGAAGTTCTGATAAAACTGTTTTAATTTTCTTATTGAATGTTTGTTTATTATTTTTAAATTCTGGTAAATCATTAATAACTATAAGTTTGTTTTCCTCAAAGCAGTCACCTGTGTTAATCTGAGTTAAAAAATATTCAAAAGAGCAATCCCCATTACAAACAAATCTATCACAATTTTTGAAGTTTTCTAATATCTTTAATAAAGCTAAGCGTCTTTTAAAGTAGGATCCTTCAAGCCATATTATATTCATTTATAATTCCTTTTATATTACAAAAAGCCGAGCAAGCTCAGCTTTTCATAATTATAGTTTGTTGATATTTATTTTACTTATTTAGATGGATTGCTTGGAGCAAAAAAGACCGAATATTTCTCAGAAACCCCTAATACTTCATTAGTTTTCTTGTAGTTTGAAACATCACCAATTTTTTCTCCAGCATAATATCTAAATATAATTGGCTTCATATTATCTTCAACTAAAGTTTCAATCTGAACAAAACCATCATTCTCTCCATGATTGATAGCCTCCGAAAGATACTTAGAAAGACATACGAAAGAAGCATCTCCCTTTGACTTTACATCAATAAGATTGATTTTTCTATTAGACTTCATAAGGCCATCAGATTTGCAAACAATAGTATTCTTCTTATTATCTACATTAACTTGAGCATAATGGAATTCATTAATTTTTCGCAAATCTCGATTAAATGTAGCAGAAACTCCCTTTATAGCATTATTCCAATCAGATATCTTGGTTATGACCTTACAAGAACTATCTCTGTCTAAATAAGCTGATTCGTCTGGCCATACTGTGCTAGAATCATATCTTGTTATTGACATTAATACATGGCCGCTCTCAATAATCAGTCTATCTTTATCAACATAGAATGTTACCCATTCGTCTGATACTTCGCTCAATATGTTTACAATAGGTTGAGACTGCTCATTAGGAATTAAAATAGTTGTTGGGAATGATGATTTTGCATCATCCTTCTTATCGCTCTTTACAGAGGCATTAGAAATATTCTTTCCCTCTATTTCAGCAACAGCAAATCGTTGACCACTTCCAGCAACGAATCTTATCTCATCGCGAGAGACTCTGGCTACCCAATAAAGATACTTCTCCCTTGATTCCTCAAAACCTCTTGCAAACATGATCTTATTTGCAGCATCAACAAATATATTTCTCTTAATCTTTATATTTTTATTACGATTGGCCTCTACGAAATCATAAACATACTGATTCATGCCAATATGATTTACAAAACATGGTATGGTTTGGAATTCTTCAGGAGAGTCAACGGAAGTAAAAATTATTTCTCTTCCCATATCTCTCTTTGCTAAAACATTATCTTCATTAGTCTCAAAAGGCGCATCATCTGATTTAGTCGCATCAGGTACAGTTGAATCGCTATTTCTATCCTCAATAAGAATGGTATCAGAGCTATTGAATGAATCTAAAGTTGCCTTTAAATCTTGAGACTTTAATGTAAAGACACCAGCGGTTTCGCATTCATATCCAAGATCTGCGTTATTAGCGTTATTTACAATTGTCTTAATAGCCATTCGTCCGCCATCGGCATAAATCGACAAGCCATTCTTTTCAGATACAATTGTAATCAAAAAAGCAAGATTATAGTCTTTTCTGACTCCCTTTGTTGAAACTTCCATAGCTGGGTCTAAACTCTCAATTAAATCTTCTACTTTTACTTTAAATTTCATCTTTGTACTCCAAAATGGTTCTACATTTACTTCGGCTCTATATATTTCACTTCAGTCTAATTCACTGTCGTCTTTAGATTCATATTCCTTTAAAATCTCTCGTGCTTTTTGTTTCACTCTTGAAAGAGCATTATCTACTCCTTTTACATCAACTTTAACTTTAACTCTCTTGTCATTTATTCTAACAGCTATTTCTTCATATGAATATTTTTGGACATACAAAGCCAAAACTGCTTTCTCAAATTTAGATAACTGCGATAACAAATTTGTTATTAAATTTCTATGATATTCCTTACTTTGAATTATATCTAAAACGTCTCCATTACTAGCGGGTATTATACTACTTAAATATAAATCATCATGTTTTGCCGACTTATTTTCTTGATCTATTGATATGCTTTGATTTAATACTTTTTTTCTGTTGTTTTGAAGACTAGATTTAAATTCTGTTGACAAATGCCTTCTTATACACAAAAGAGCAAATCTATCAAATGGGGCAATGCCTTCGCATGAACCTCTATCTCTATGATAGTCTTTGATGGCCTTATATCTAAGGGCATAAAGCGCCTCTTGCATTATGTCAAAAGAATCATAACCTGGTATATTAAATTTACCAACTATTTTCTGTATTCTTGGCTTAAGTTTTAGAAATATTCTATCGAAAGCTATATTAATATCTTTATTGTCTTTTGATTCTCTTACAATATCTATGTCATTAGCGAATGTTAGGTTGTCAAGTTCCTCTTGAAATTCTTCTGCTGTTTTTACTTCTTTTTTTGGTAATTGTTTCTTCTTTTTATAAGTCTTAGAAGTTTTCTTGACCCCAACCTTTTTAGAAGGTCGAGGCATCAAATATCTCCGTTATTCTTTTGTCTTCAAAGAAGCGGCTAATACAACGCTATTCAATAGAAAAGTTTCTAGCATTATCTGAGGATTCATATTAAAAGAAACTTGCCTGGCAACATTAGATATCTCGGAAATCATTCCTGATATTAAAGCAAAAGATTTTCTTTCGGGCATTTTGCTCAACTGATGCATATATTTCTTCTTTTCTTCTTCAGATGCTTGTATTAAACCGTCCGTTGATGGACATGTCGTTATTATCATTAAGTTTCTTAAATGTCCAACAAGGCCATCCAAGACATCTCCAATATTTCTTCCATCGCTTAATAGAGAATCTATTGAGAGCATACCTGCACTCATGTCAGGCTTTAATATACTATCGACTATATCGAAGTAAAAAGATTCATTAATAGCAGAAAGAGCATTAATAGCTATTTCGTGAGTTATTTTATTGTTTCCGGCGTATGTTTTTATCGTTTGTAGATTCTGTAAAGAAGTTCTAATACTTCCTTTGGCCTTCTTTGCGGCTACTCTAATAGCTGAATCTTCATAGACAAAATTTTCTTTATCGGCAACATTTTTAAGATGAGTAAATATCTTATCAGTATTAACTTTATTAAATCTAAGACTCATACATCTGCTATGTATTGTGTCTTTTAATTTATCAGGATCGGTCGTTGCCAAAATGATGATAGTATTAGAAGGCGGTTCCTCAATCATTTTAAGGGCGCATTCAGCGGCGGCTCCTGACAATCTATGAGCCTCATCAAATATAATGATTTTCATTCTAGCGTTAATTGGAGCGTATTGAGCATTGCTCTTTATCTCCCTAATTGCGTCAACGCTTCCGGCACTGGCTGCGTCAATTTCTAGCACATCAGGATGTCTACCTTCCATAATAGATTTATAAGTTTCAGTATTTGGATCTGGATCTAAAGTTGTACCAGATGGATTATTTATTGAAACAGCAAGAACCCTCGCAGAGGTAGTTTTCCCGCATCCATATGCTCCAGCAAAAATATAAGCATGATGGAAAACGCCTGTTTCAATAGAATTTTTTAATATAGTTGTTACAGATTCTTGTCCTATAATTTCTGCTATTTTTTTAGGTCTGTACTTATTTGCTAATACATTATTTTGCATCTTTTATTATTCCCATATCTTTTATTAGCCATTCAAGAGCTAAATTTCTTGCTTCATCAATCCCATACAATGACGGAACTTGTAATACTCTTTCATATCCATCCCAATCCCAATTGTCTAGAGCTATTTCAGATGGATGTTGATCTATTTTTCCAACATTTCTATGTAATCTTATAACAAAACCGCTGTTATTGTGTAAACTTTCAAATTCAGAAGGAAATCTAAGATCAGAAATAAAAGCAAAATCAACATTTTCTTTTTTAATTATTCTAAAAATGCTTTCCACCCAGATATATTGACTGAACATTCTTCTACAAATATCAGTGCCCATAACTTGCATAAGTTCTCGGGCTGTCATTTGTCCAGATTTAAGATTACATGGTTTATAAAATGGATTAATATCTTTTTTTAGATCCCAATAAATTCTTTCAATATCATAGGCATTATCTTTGTTTTTTGGAATTTCCCAAGAAAGCATTTCTCCTAATGAATTAACAAATTTTCTTCCACCATTATCCCATCTTATAAATTCAGGAAAGTTTTCCCAAATATATTTAGTCGAAGTATTTTTATCTTCATCAGTGCCTCTAACCTGTTCTGGCCTTAAACCAAGAATATCAACAAGAATATCTTTTAGGCCATCAGCAAAAGAAAATTTCTTAACTGTGCCATGATCTTTAAGAATATTCATAAGCCCATTAGCAAGAGTATCCTTGCCGCTCATTTTCTTGCCTGATATACCTATTATATGAGTCATTAATTTACCTTAACAAAGAAAACAGTTTTATCGTTAAGAATTTCACTATTAAAATCAGATATTGGTTGTGATTTATTATTTCTCAAATAAGTCTTTTTCTTATTTGGAGATCCTATAAAAAAGGATACATTAGCATTATCATGCTCTTCAAGAGAGATTGTTTTATTAGATAAATTATAAAATCTATGATGTCCACCTGGAGCCATTCCTCCATAAATGAAATTTTTGTCTTCGTTATTATTTTCATCTACTACTATGGGAAAATAAGCCTCAGCGGATCTTATCTGCTCGTCCAAAGTTAGAGCATTTTCAAAGTTTATTTGATTAAGCTCTGATGAGATTCTTTTTAATGCTGATTCCATATCATTGGTCGTAGCAATAATGTTTGTTGTTCCGCTATAGTCTTTTGTTAAAATTTGTATATTCATATTTTATCCTTATTTTTTCCATTCTATTTCTTCATCAAGAATATCAGGAGCTCTATCATCTTCTAAATCCATATAATCAACTCCAAATGTTCTCAACATCTTGGAATGGTCTTTATAGTCCATAGCAATAACTTCGCCACCACCGCCGCTAGGAATGGAACAAAGAACATCAGAAATTATAAGGCTTTTCTTCTTTTCAGTTAATTCATCCCAATCTTTTTGAAAGAAAATAACTATGTATTGTTTTTTGCAATACATATCTACAGGTGGTCTAATTGGTTTAATATCCCAGAGTTGCTTTTTTCTCTCAGGTCTATCTTTGTTTGTTATTCCTACGCATGCTATCGTTGTCAGGTCAACATTCCCAAATTCCTCGGGATATTTTGCCACTATTTTATCAGCAATGGTTGAAAATTCTGGGATTTCCTCAAATACTGGTGCTTCTTTGGACATTTATTATAACTCCTTATGGTTAATCTTAGAAAATTCTTCAATATTACAACTAATTACTTTATCGTCATCAATTAAAAAAGAGTAAATTGAATCCGCATCTTTATCGATACATTCTATTAAATTGCCTTGATCATTCTTACTTATTTTTAATATAATTGATTTACAGGGAGATTCATATAGCCCCGCTTTGATGTTCCGTATTTCTTTTTTCAATTGGATTATCTCCATTATTTAATATGAAATCATATAGTTGATCAGGACTTAATTCGCCCAAGGCTTCTATCGTTGTTTTCTTGCTCAAAACGTCGAGTATCACCATTCTCATTTTATCTTGTGAAAAATCGTGCATTTGACTAATTGTTAATTTTGATTCGCACATCTTAAGAAAAGAAGTAACAATTTTCATTTCTTCTTCTGAATTGCATTTCCAATATCTCAATGGAAACTCGCCGCTTCTAAAGAATACTTTTTTAGTTTTCTTCATATCTATTTTTTCCTTTTGAAGAATTTTTTACCTGTAGGTTTTTTTGGTTCTATCGGAGCGCCGTTTTTATCCCTCATACCCCTACAACCTTTGAAATAACTTTCGCAACCGTAAAATTCTCCCATTTTACTATTTCTTAAAACCATTTTCCCATTGCATGTAGGGCAGGGGTCTTTACCATACTGTTTAACTACAACTTTTTTAGCAACAGGCGAACCGTCATCGCCTATATTCATAATTGTGCCACAATTATCTTTATCTGAACAGCCGTAGAATGGCCCAAATCTACTATGCTTTTTCAATAAGTCTTTACCGCAATTAGGGCATAAATGACCAGTTTTTTGAGAAGTAGTTTTTATAGTTTTAGCTCTATCTATGTCCTGTAATAATTGCTTATAGAATAAGTCTAAAACATTTTCTTTCAATTTTAGTTTATTAGATATATCATCTAAATCATTTTCCATATTAGCAGTAAAATTAAGATCTATAAAACAAAAATTAACGGACTTTAAAAAACTTACAACAGAAAGACCAAGATCAGTAACTTTGAATACCTTCTTTTGTTCTTCTATATATGAACGATCTTTTAGCGTCTCTATAATAGATGCAAACGTGCTAGGTCTTCCTATTCCAGTCTGTTCTAGTGTTTTAACAAGCGATGCTCCAGAAAATCTAGGAGGAGGCTGAGTAAATTTTTGTTCAGAATTAACTTTTATAATATCTAGTTCATCTCCAACTTTTAGTAGCGGGAGTATTACATCTTGAGATAAAGAATAATTCCAAACCTTCTTCCATCCATCAAAAATCAAACGAGAACCATTGCATCCTAATTCATATTCCTTACAAGAAAAACGAACAGAAATGCTTTCGGATTCAGATTTATTCATCTGACAAGCTATTGTTCTTTTCCAAATCAAATCATACAACTTGGCCTCTTCTGGAGAAGCACCAGCTTTAGCTACGTTAATATCCGTTGGCATTATAGCTTCATGGGCTTCTTGGGCATTTTTAACAGTGCTTTTATATATATTAGGTTGAGCAGATATATATTTTGAAGCATAATTATTGGAAATATAATTTCTAATATCAGATAAACGACTTGGGACTATTGCTGTAGAATCTGTTCTATGATAAGTTATTAATCCAGAAGCATACAGACTTTGAGCAACAGACATAGTTTTCTTTGGATCCATTCCCAAATAAGTATGAGCCGACTGTTGTATAGTTGATGTTGTAAACGGAGGATATGGGTTAGCAAAAACATTTTTGACATCATATTTCGTTACTTTAGCAATGCCTTTTGTCAAATCTTGAACTATTTTGTCTGCCTTTGCTTTTGAATCTATTTCCATTTTATCAGGTTTTTTAAGATCTGATATAATGATGTCTTTAGAAGAACTAAGCAAATCAGCCGTTATATCCCAATATTCTTGAGGCTTAAAATCGATTATTTCTTTTTCTCTTTCAGCCAAAATGCGCAAAGCAGAACTTTGAACTCTTCCAACTGATTTACCGCCTGTTGCAGTTTGCGTTAAAAATGAACATTTATAGCCAACTAATCTATCAAGCATTCTTCTTGCTTCATAGCTGTTAACCATATCCATGTCTATTGGACCTGCATTTTTAATAGCCTCATTAATAGCTGATTTTGTTATGCTATTAGTGGAAGCTCTTTTGAAATTAATATCTTTTGAAAGTTGATTACTAATGTGATAAGCTATGGCGGAACCTTCTCTGTCAGCGTCGGTCATTAGAAAGACCATTTGAGACTGATTAGAAAGATCAACTATTTCTTTTACAATGCTAGCTTTATCTTTATTGATTTCATAATTAGGCTTAAACGTATAAAAGCCAGAAGACTTATCCTTCTTTATAGAGATATTAATCCCGTTGGAAGGTAAGTCTATACAATGGCCCTTTGTTGCGACGACGAAATAATCAGGGCCAAGATATGATGCTATTGTTCTGGCTTTATTCGGAGCCTCTATAACTACTAAATATTTCCACTTAGCCATTTTAAGAAGCCCTTCATAATTTTTTAAAAATCAATTACTCTACAACAACCATAGGAAGGCTGTACAAGCTGCTATTGGTTGTTGACTGCAAGTAATCCCCCTGCGAAGAGCGGACTACTCTTACATTTGAAAGGCGATTACGAGATGCCATGCTAACTGCTTGGTCCCTAGTAATCTCTCGACCGCCAGTCAAAACGAATCCAACGGTGTGTCTCTTTGATGATACAAGTCTCTTAGTAATGCGTGGTTTTGCTGCCATTTGTGCGTCTCCTTTAATAAAATTAAGTTTCAAAATCTTCTTCGTCGTCGTCTTCTTCGATAATATCGAACTCAGTATCCATTTCATCAGCACTTACACCCATAATTTGATTAAAAATGCTTTGCAGCATACTTTTAAATTCTTCATTTGACACTATAGGGTATATTGCTTTCTCTAAATTATTTAGTAGATCAACTTTGTGTTTTAAAATAATAGAAAAAATATATTGATGACCCATAAGTTTAAAGAAATAAGGCTTTTCAACAAATTGATGTATTTCAATCAACTCTTGTTCTGAAAAATTTTCTCTAAAATGGGTTTCTAAATCGTGTATAATTGAATCAAACATTTTTGGAAAAATGTCATCATATGAAGTCGATAAAGACTTATGTATTTTCTTTGACATTTCGGATATAAACATTTGAGTATTTTCAAGCTCTTTAGAATCTTGATTGAAAACATCTTTTATGTTAATATCACTTTCGCTACCATCATCTTCATCTATTTGTTGAAATTTTATTCTCTCAACACTCGAATCTATAAAAGTATCGAAATATTCTTTTATTAGTTTAATTATAGATATTGATATCTTTGTTTCTATAGCTTGGTTTTTATTCATATAATTTATTTATTCTCATAAAGCAGATTTGCCTGTAAAGCCAGAAGCAATTCCAGCTATCCAACACAAGGAAATAGATCCCTCTTGAGAATTTCTTAAACCAATAAGTGATTTATCTTTTGTGACCCAAGACTTATTTGACAGCAAACCATTTTCTTGTAATCTTTTGTAAGCAGATTCTAGTAAATTAGGGGTAACGCCAAGAGATCGAGATAAATCATTTATTCTTGGCGGCGTGCCCTTGAGATAAGCAAGGATTATAGCTATCCCAAGTCCTCCGTCCTGTTCGTCTTCTGAAACTAGATTGGTGTTCCAATTATCTCCGCAAATTATTTTCACAATCGAATTATACTGCGGATGAATTTCAAACATAATTTGTTGCTTCATATGTAATTTCCTTTAATCTCACAAATCATATCGTTAGTTCAACAAAGCCTTTCTCTGTTGTACACGCATTAATATAGACTATCTCATTTTTGTAAATCATGCCAAGTGAATCATCGCTGGCACTTCCAAAAACATGGAATCTCAACTCTTTTAGTTTAGACATTTTTTTCTTTATAGATTCATCTCCAATTGAATTAGAATTTAGTTTATCAAGAATGCCCAAAGGCGGTATTCTGGTTATTAAAAAATTAACGTTATCAGGTATTTTATCTAAAGAACTGTCATATATGGTTCTATTTCTAGCGCAAAAAGCAGGTCTAAGTTTTTTATCTATAAAATTATTTTTAGGATACACCCATGGAGTCGCATGGAAAATCATTTTTCCAAAAGTTGCGCTTTCATCCCTCAAATATGTTCCATCTATATGATGAGCAAAATTTGGTTCCAAAAATGAAAGAGCATTATCCGACCACCCAGGGCATACAACCTTGACCGAAGAATCGATATTTTTTAACCAGGGACAAAATGATTGATCAAGCCAATGCATTTGGGCATCGATTGAAATTATATCCCCATTCATTAAAGGACAAATATTGCCACAATGAATTACGATATCATAGCTTTTAGTTATTTTTGGAAGATATCCAAAAGTATCGCTTAAGACAGCAACTTTCATTATTTTTCTCACACATATATGTTGTCCATCTTTAAGTTTTAATTCTTTGACTATTGATAGCCATAGTTTCCAGCGAGTTAGGCAATATTATCTCTTCTTTTTTCTTTTTAGATTCATTATATCCTTTATTAATAATTTCTTGAAATTTATCTACTTCAGAATAAAATTTTTCAAAAGATTCTTCTAATGTTTTAACATCCATTTTAAATCTAACCTCAATAGGTACTACAGATACTTCTCCTTGAGAATTTATAAAATCATTTAACATAGATATAACAGCCAAAAATTCATTTAAGGGTTCATCTATTTTTCGATCAATTCTATCTTGTTCTGTTAAAAATTGTCCGCTAATATTATCGCATAAGGTTATTTGTTCAACTCTTTCGCCATTAGGACCAACAAAAACTGTAGATTTTCTTATATTCATAATTAAAAACACTGCCCTTCTTCTAATATTTCATCAGAATACGAGTTGTCATTAAAAATAAAGGCCTCTTCCATTATGCTTTGTTCTGGAGGAGGCATTAATTTATATGTAACAACTTTATCTTTTAATGTTTTACTAAATTGTATTTGACAATCTTCCAGGATATGTTCAACAACTTGTAAATCCTGTATTAAAGCTTTAAAAATATGCTCCTTTTTGTTTATTTGAACATAATTGATGACGCTATAAATACTATCTATAGCCAGATCTTCTTTAGACGACTGCTTCTTTTTAGATGCCTGTTTTTTCTGTTTTGCCATTTGTTATCTCCATAAAAATACAATTATTTTATCGGAGACAGAAATTAAATCACTGAATAATTCACTATATATCAGAATTAATAAGATCCTGGATATCTTGATTTGTCATATAATCTGCTGTTTTTGTATTATATGGACGTTCAAGCCTGGAATTCATATCCATATTTTCAAATCGAGTTATTTTTATAAAACCGTCATCAAGAACCTTAGAATAAGGAATTTCTTTTTGGCTTATAAGATCTTCATCCAGTTTCTCTCCAGGACGTATTCCTACAATTTCTATTTTGTCAGAAATAGCATGTGCTAAATTGAGCATATTAACAGATTTCATTTTCTTACTTAGAATAAAACCTTCTTCGCCTGCCTCTGCCATTAATATAGATTTATATATAAGATTAGCCGCCTCTTTTTGAGAGAAGATCATTCTATTCATATCCTTGTGAGTTACTTTAAGAGGCTTATTCTCTGACGCTAATTTTTTCCAAAATGGAAGAACAGAGCCGTTACTATAAGCAACATTTCCAAATCTGCATACGCAGAATCTGTTTTTGTCAGAATCTGCTTCAAGAAAACATTTTTCCATAAGATATTTAGACATTCCATATATATTAGCATGATCGCACGCTTTATCAGTACTAATAGCAACTGTTATAGGGACCCCATTTTTTATATTTGCATCAATAATATTGAGGCTTCCAAGTATATTTGTGTTAATAGTTTTTATTGGTTGTTTTTCAGCAAGATCAACATGCTTAATAGCAGCTGCATGTATAACTATATCAGGAGAAGTCTTGTCCAAGATTTTAGCATAATCACAATAATTGGATATGTCCACCATATAAGTTTGAATAAAAGGAAACTTCTTCAGCAAAGATTGCTGGCTAAACTCATTTCTGTTTATAGAAATAAAAGAATATTTTTCTTTATATTCGGAAATAAAAGCAGAGCCTATAGTTCCTGCTCCGCCCGTAATTAAAACCTTTTTCATTGAGTCTCCAATAACAAGGAATGATTATAACATATGCCTATACATTCCATAAGATCTATCTTATATTCTCTATCCATCTTTTTCATGGCATTCACTATATCATCGGATATATTAGAATTTAAATCTCTAATAGACTTATTGATTTCTTTATCCGTGAATAATAAATTATACTTATTTTCTTCTTTTAATATTTGACCAGATTCGCTATTAAATTCATAACAATCATGAACCCCAATAGCGCAGAAATTGGGACAAGAAAATGCGGCTCTTAATATTCTTTTAAAAGGTTCGCCAGATTTTGGCCCATCTACTATAAATAATATTTTACTTTTATTGTATTTTTTACATACTTTTTCTATAGCATCAACGCCATCGCATATTTTATATTTAAAATCATATATTTTGAGTTTGTTTCTAACATACGCTTCATGTTCATTGCTTCTGTCGTAAGCGAAAAAAGTAGGAACATTAAAGTACTTTTGTGCCTGACACAAAAAATGCGTACTTCTTCCCTTGTATACTCCAGATTCTATGATTATATCTGGTTTAAAAGCCCCTACTAAAGACCACCAATAAAAAGCTTCTATATTAGTTACGCCTCTTTCTTCATAAGGGAAATTTAAACAGTTATCTTTAAAACTATCAAGATGCTTATATAACTCTTTTAAGATTTTTTCTTTTTCGTTGTCCATTTATTATCCAAGAAAAGATTTTTACCATCAATATATTCATGTTTATTAAGTATGTCTATAATTTTATTATACTCATCGCTTCCTATAATGCTATGCATCTCTAAAAAGATAACAGGTTTGTATTCTTTTAAGATTCGTTGAGATCCAAGTAAAACTTGATATTCGGCTCCTTCGACATCAATCTTCATAAAATCTACTTTACCTGAAATTAAATCATCCAATCTCTTTGAACTGTACTTCCCAGATGGATTCTCTTTGAATTGCATGGGACCTTTGTGTTTTGATGGAGATATAGCATCAAATGTTGATTCTTTATCGCTTAAAACGTCTCTATATGTTTTAATATTGTTTATAGAATTAAGATTACAATTTTGTACAAGAAGATTATAATTTTCTTTAAATGGTTCAATAGCATGAACTGTCTTAGAAAATAAACTCCAGAATATAGAATGATTTCCTATATTAGCTCCACAATCAACTACTACAGAATCTTTATTTATATATTTTAATGATTCTTCTAAATGTTCTAAATCATAAAAAGATTTATTAAGATAGATGTATCTACTTAATCCATCGTGCGGATAGTCTTGATTTTTTGCTTTATCTTTATGTATACTAAAAACAAAACTATAATCTTTGTAATTAAATTGAACTAGCATATTGATTATACATCTCCTCGTATTTCATGTAAAGGTCGTATATCTCTCCAAAGTCTTTTCTAGTTTCTATAGAATCTAATGGAACCTTATCCAATAGTATGTTATGCCATTTTGATTTATAATGTATCATCCGTATATTTTCATTAACGCTTGTTGAATAGCTATTATTGTATTCTGTTGTTCCTATCCATTTAATCTTGCATCTTACATCATTTACGTTATAAGTTTTTATACTAGAAAAATCAGATGGTTCCCCTATTGTTTGCATTAAAGATAGTTGATCTCCGCTGCCATATTTTTTGTATAAGGTTGTAAACTTTTTTGGATATTTTATAAATTGATTTAAATTATTTATCCATTCATTAAATACATACATAGAAGTTGAATTTTTCTTAACTGCCAATAATCCAGTATTTATTGGAAATTTTGGTTTTTCATTATCGCAATATGTTATAGCAATATCAAAATCATCATAGAATATTTCATCTATATTTTTTAAAAGTAAAGTATCAACATCTATAAATATAATATTTTTGCTAGAAACATCTTTTAAAATGGAATTCCAAAATAATAATTTAGTGTTTAATCTAGACTTAGAATCGCTTAAAACTGTATCTATATTAAGTTTTATAAAATCAAATTTTGGAAATGTCTTTTTAATTTCGTCTATTTTTTTATCTGATATATCATTATATAATACTATAATAGATACTTCTGAATTATAAGATTTATTAATAGAAAATATGTTTACTGGCAAAAAAGGTAAATATTTCTCTCCAAAAATAGAAATTATAAAACAAGTAGTAGTCATTTTTTGTTTATGTAAGTATTTAATCTTTCAAAAGCAGACGTAAAAGCATCATTTAGACCTTTTTCAAAAAGCTCATTTATATCTAAGGTAAAATAATTCTTCTTCCAAGCATTTAATATCATTTTATTAAATGATTCAAGATCTTTTATTTCTGTATTTTTAAATGCTTTTTCTTGAACATTGGCGGCTGAAACTTGTCTTTTCTTAGATTTTGAAAAAGAATTTAATCTCTTTGAAAAGGCTGTTCCAACATGCCAGTAATATCTATTTTGCGGAACAACAGCCCAATTTGATTTTCCAAAAATAGCATCATATTTACTAGCAACCGCTCCCTCTAAACTCCATATAGCTGTATCTTTTGGATATTTACATTTAAAAGAATCTTCTGTTCTCATAATGTTTGGCCAATTACAATAATAACAGCCTTTCTTTTCTTCATGATTAACGTAATGCCAAGTTATTTCATCAAATATAAAAGATTTTGAAACAGGAACTCTTAAGGGGTCTCTTGCTATTTGTACATTTTTGATACTATTGTTATTTTTGAGAAGATTTATTGACTTTTCAAAAATATTATAGTCACAATTATTGAACTTAACTCTTGGCATGATCTCTTCATTTTTAAGATGCTTCCAACTCGTAATAGGAGATCCAGATAAAAAAAAGTCATCTTCAGAGAATACCAGAAAATCATTTTTTACCAATTTTCTAGCTGAAGAAATAGTATTTGAACATGTTCCGCTTTTTATTTCATTTTTATTACTTTCTTTTTGCACATACAAATCATCTATTGGCATCTTTTTTATTTTTTCAATAACATCCTTATCAGACCCATCATCTGCTATTATTATTTGAGTATTTTTAGGAGCATACTTTCTTACTAAAGCTATATTAGCTTCAAGTAAAAAAGGCCTATTAAAATGCAATATTAAATATGATATCACTCTTTAGTCCTTAATCTGTTTCTTTGAATATTATATTCAAGTTTTTTATTAATTATATTTCTTTTTAATTTTTTCAAATCAGTTAATAGTTTATTTTTTTCATCAGAGTGACCTTTTAGATTCTTAATTTTATCTTTTATATCTAAAATATCTTTCTTAATTTTATTTTCTTTGGTCTTCCATTTTCTGTCAAGTAATCTTATAGTAGTTTTGTCTTGTCTTTGTTTTTCATCTTTATCATTTGATTCTATTATTTTTTCAAAAAAATTATAATACTGCAAAGCTACAGTAGATATATGCAAATCATCAGATTTAAAATTCTTAATAGGTTCATTTTTTGCTTTTATATAAGCATTAGCTACTTCATCCATGTCTATTGACGGAGGATTATACAAATCATGAAATTCGTATTTCCATGATGAGTCATTAACGATGTGCCCTCTATCTTTTACTATATATTTTGTGCCTCCAGAATTAGTATATATTACCTGCTTACCAGCAACTACTGATTCTACTACTGAATTAGGGCACCAATCTAGCCAAGCTAGATGAACCGTTGCTATAGAACCGTTTATAGCTGCGGATAATTCATTTTGCTTCTTCCATCCCATATATACAACCCTAGGATGATCAATTATGTAATCTGCATCTCCGTAAATAAGTAAATCTGTATCTTTGATATCAGATCTTAGAAAACCTTCTACTATCTCTTTTAGTCTTTTATGAGGTCTCCATTTACACAAAGCCATAAAATAAGGATTATCTCTTTTTAAGGGGTCTACATTAAATTCTTCAGGATCAGCACCGTTTACTATACAAGTATAATTGCTGTAAGTTTCTTTTATTATTTTATCAACGGCTTTTTTACAAAATATATTCTGAAAAACAACTCCGCTCGAACAATATATTTTATCAGATATATTTAAATTCAGAGATTTACAATCTTTTTTATCATCATTTAAAGATTCATTAACGCATATCCCATCAATTCTATAAATATTATATTTAGCATTCTTACTATATTTTCTAGTGTATAAATGTATATCAGATTCCTCTTCAGGAGAAACTTCCTTATAATCGTACTTAATAAGTTCATTCCTTAGCCTTGACATGAACTTATGTTTTCCTGATGTGTCCGATTTTTCTAAATCAAAACTAATTGTTCTCATTTTCTAGCGCACTTTTTAAGAAATTGTATATATTTATCAGCTGTTATAGACATTGATAAGTCATGTCTAAAGGAATGCCTTCCCATTTTGACGCATTTTGCAATAGCATCAGCTACTATTACGGAGTCTATTTCTTTTATATCTCTGTTATAAGAAATTGGCATATAATCCCAATCATCTACGTCTAAAATAACTCCATCTTCATTATTTTTCATAATTTCAATTATGCCTTGATTCTTTGTTACAACACAGGGTGTTCCATTCGCAATAGCTTCTATAACAGCGCTCGGGCACGAATCAGTAAACGAAAGATTAAGACAAACATCGCTTATCATTTGTAAATGTCTAACAGAATTATTATCAACATGACCAACGCAAATTATATTAGGATATTTTTTATCAAAAAGCGCTCTTTCTTTATCGTCTATAGGTCCAACGATTATAAGACAGGCATTATTATTAGTTCTTTGGTATTCTATAAATCCTTTTACAATCGAAGATAATCTTTTAATCTGCCTCCATTTGCCAACGCATATAATTTTTTTATCAAATCTTGATATTTTTGCCATTAATTTAGGAAGAGAGTTAGTTAATAATTCTTTAGGATTGCATAAATGATCTATAATAGTTCCATTAATTATAACTGTATTTTCTTTTGGAGGAGGTCCAAAGTTTTTAGAAACTATATTTTTTGCGAGAGCGCTTTGAAATATAACTCCAGCTGATTTTTGATAAGTATTTTTAATGCCTATATTGGATTTCATAGATTTATCATCAGTATTAAAATATATTCCATCCAATCTTTGAACTATAGGACCCTTATTAAACAATGTTGGTTCATTTGAGTTTATTAATACCAAACCAACATCCCAATTATCTTTTATTTTATGAGTATAATTTATTTTAGCCTTAGTGAAGCAGTTCATTAATTTGCCTACAAACAAATTAGAAGAATGAATTCCCTCCGCTTTTCTACTTAGATAAACAAGCATCTGATTTTCCTATTCTATTTTTAACATTTCTAGATCGCTAAGATCATATCGGCGTAAAGATATTCTTTTTATAGCCTCAGATTCTAACTCTTTATTGTTTTGTACTTTTTGTTTAGATTTATGCATTTGCTTATCATGGATTCTATATATGCAAACTGGCTGATCAACGCATGATATTTTATATTGCGGTCTAGCTAAAATTCTAGCCCACATTTCTCTATCGCTTTTGCATCGCATTGTTTCGTCATAAAGCCCAATTTCGCTATGTATTTTTTTACGCAACATAACTGTTTGGGCATGAATTAATTTATAACATGAATGATCTTTTTTACTTGATACCCATCTATCAAATCTTTTTCTGTCAATTTCTTTTTTATTATTTTTTAAATTAATAGCAACTCCATGAACAAAATCATAACCTTCAAGTATTTTGTTATATCTAACAATGAGACTATTTTTTGTGAACATATCATCTGCATCAAGCATAGATATAATATCTGCTTTAGCATTTTTTATACCTACGTTTTTAGCGTGAGAATATCCCATATTTTTATTCAATTTAATATATCTAATTTTATCTCCAACATATTTAGATATAATGCTTTCTGGATTATCGGTAGATGCATCGTCAACTATAATCATTTCAGATTCATCTATATTTTGATCAAGAAAAGACTCTATACAATCTTTTATGTAAGATTTATAGTTATATAAAGTTGTTATAACTGATATTTTAATGTTTTATTCCTTGTTAATTATTATTACAATATTATTGTCTACTGATATTTCTGTATAATCTGAACTTAAAGTTTTTATAAAATTTATAAATTTTGATCTATCATAGTAATTGAGATATCTATCGGATTTAATTACAATTTTATCATCGTTTATCAATTCATGGAATAAGGTAATAATAACTCTTTTTTTGGCAACCCTAAATAACTCTAATATGGGTTTTTCATAATATTCGCAATGTTCTAATGTATGTCTAGTATAACAAACATCAAAAGAATTATCATCCATAGGGAGATTCATAAGAGAACCTTGGACAAATATATTATTCCCATACATTTCAGATAATTTATTAATAGCTATTTGAGAAATATCTACTCCAACATATTTAATATTTTTTATTCTTTCTCTTATTCTTTCATATGTAACGCCAGGCCCAACCCCGACATCTAATATGGATTCTGGATTTATTTCAAAAATACATTCCTCAGCAACATCATGAGATAAGTGCTTTTCTTTACCATTTCTCATCATATTAAACCAATCATCTTTGGCTGATCTCATGTCCCAATGTTGCATTATTTTCTCCAGTATTGCATTATTTTCTTAAAATAAAATTTGATATATAAATTGTATTGGCTTCTATATTTTTTTCTTTAAGTATCTTATATATTTTTTGAGGCATATAAACTTTTAAATCATCAGTTTGTTTTCTATAATTTTCAATATCAATTACGCTAAAACCGCTTTCATCAAACATTTTCTGTATTAACGCAAAATCTCCCCTAACAAAGCATTCTGAACCATGTAAATGTATTGGTACATTAAGATAAACTAGGCCATCTTTCTTAACTACTCTATATATTTCTTTTAGTGATTTTAACGGATCAGCCCAATGTTCGAACGTTTGATTTCCAATAACAATATCAAAAAAATCATCGACAAAGGGCATATCTGAAACATCGCAAATTATATTAGATTTAGTAGTTTGCTTAATGTCTATACTTATAACTTCACACCCGTTCGTTTTTAAGAAGTCTAAAGATAAACCATCTTTATCATAATTCCCGCATCCAACTTCTAATACTTTTTTATTATGAATAGAAGAGTAATGTTTTTCGACTATGGCATGTACGCATTTCCTTATTGGAGACATACATCCCTTCCAAACTCCCTTGTCGTCAACATTTTTGGAATTGTTAGTTTCGTATTTTTTACAAAAATCATATTTATGACAATTAATACAATTTATATTTTTCATTTTATTTCTAATATTGGAAAGGGTTTAATTTTTAGTTTTTTTCTTCTTTTAGATAATTCTTTAACTATATTTTTCCACATTTGCATAGATTTTTCTGTCTTAGATATAGAACCGGGTAATCCATATCTATATTTGTAACATACTTTATTATAAAAAGCACCTTTTACTTTTTCCTCAAGAATATATCCCATATATTTATCAACAGAACATTTTAATCCAGGTTTCCATATATCTAATATGTTCTTTATGCGATTTGGAGCAAAAGTTTTCCAATGAGAAAATGTATGAATATTTCTTACGCCCATATCTAATAAACTTTTATTTTTCAATGGAGCCCTACTGAAGCCAGTTTTTATCTTTTTACTAAAATTAGAATTCCAATTTTCAAATTGAGTATATATGTATCCTATATCTTTATATTTGTTATATAAATCAACTACTTTATTTATACAATTTTCAACTAGGGCATCATCGCTATCTAGTATGCCAACAAAATCACCAGTAGCAGCGGATGTTGCAATAGATAAAGAATCAGAATAGAAAGATCTATTGGAATTTTTAATATACTTAAATTCTATATTATTTTTAGCAAATTTACTTGAAATATTAAGTATGCATTCTTCTGTATTATCTTCAGAACAATCATTGACAAATATGACTTCTATTGGTCTATAATTTTGTTTAATGATAGATTCTGACCAATACTCCAAATATGGAGCATTATTATATGAAGCGGTTATTATAGAAAATTTAGATTTATTCAATTTTGTTCTCCATATATAAGTCCATAAGCTAGTTTATAATAGGATTTAGCCATATGTTTAGCATCTAAATTTTCATAAAAATACTCTAACGATGTTTTTTTCATAGATTCTCTCAAACTCTTGTCCTTGGAAAGAGTATTTAAATATTTTATAGCTTGAGATCTATCTTTGTATATCCAACCATTAACTCCATTTACAACTATTTCGTTATTTCCTGGTCTATTGTTTATTATGACAGGAATTCCACAAGCCATCGCTTCAAGCATAGACATGCTAATTCCTTCTCTTCCAGGAATCTCGTAAAGAAAAGCATCCCAACTTTTCATATAACTTATTTTAGTGTCAAAGTCATATATTTTTCCTAATAAATTTATATTGTTATTAGATTTATTTCTATATGGAAGCCTAACTTGATGTTGCGCAGTTTTAAACTTAGCGCCTTCTCCAATATAATCATGCCATAAAGGTTTACTTATTTTTATGCTTTTTATCCAGTTTATCCAATCATTTGGATGTTTTGTATTATTAAAATTATTTATCCTACCAGATATAAAGTATTTTTCAATACCCTTTCTATGAATTGGTTCTATTGAATCCATACGACAGGCATTAACCCCATTTTTAATGAGTTTAATATCCATTTTTTTAAATTTGCCTTTTATGACTTGTTTCATATTTTCAGAAACACAAACAAGTTTATCGCATTTAGATAAACCTCTACAATTACTGCATGCTGTTACATTTATTATAACTAACGGACAAATAGGAGTTACAATTTTTGAAACATGAGCGCAGTCAGTTGATGCTATCTTATGTAAGAATACAACAGGATTATTTTTAGATTTTATAAATTCTTCAAGATTTTTAAGTAATATACAATCAAAATTAAAATCGTAATATTTAGGTTTAGGATTGTTATCTTGACTTAAACATAATATATTTTGATCAATTTTATCTGAATAGTATTTATTAAAAGCATAACTAAGTTCAGAAAGCAAAGAATACGCTCCATGAACAAAAACCTTAGGCATTATATGTATTATTGTTATTTTTGACATGCTTTATTAGAATATATTTTAATCCAAACATTTTCTTCTGTTAAAGAACTGTTCAAACTAGGATCGGGTGGATCTTTTACCTCAAGTAAAAATAAATTTTCAATAATTAATCCATTAATAAAAGAAAAATTATCTTTATGAATACTTATATATGCAATAGCTGAACTTTGAGTCTTTTCTTCGATAGAAAATATTTGTTGCATCGCTGACATAGCGCTGGCTGCATCAAATCCTTTTCTAAAGTCATCAGAAAACATATCCAAATATATAAAAGGTTGATTCATTTGTTACTTTCTCAATTTGTTTTTCTCTATTTTTTCTTCTTCGTATATACTTTCTGGAAGAACAGTAAGGGCCGAATGTATATTTTTCAAATCTCTAGACAACCTTCTTAAACCATCTGGTTCAAGAGAAGCTGCTGCGTCATTATGCCTATATGCTCTATCGTCTATGAAGTGTCTTTCAAACCATTCGCTTCCTAATACTAGAGCAGCTATATCGGAGCTTATGCCATATCCATGATTTGAAAAACCTACTCTAAAGCCGTATTCTCTGTATTTTTGCATATTTTCTATTTCTAGAAGATTTAATTTTTCAAATGGACATGGATATATGCTCGTACAATGATATAAAACAAATCTATTGGCATGTTTTTTAAGATTATTTATAATAGTATCTTTCTCTGTTTTAGATGTCATACCAAAAGATATATGTATATCTCCAGAAAAATTATCTATGATATATTTTAACATTACATCATTATTATTACATGCGCTAGGTATTTTAATAAGAGATGGAGAAAGACTTATAATTTCTTTTGTAGAAGTCATATCCCAAACAGAGCAACAATATTCTATACCAATTAAATCGCAATATCTTTTAAGTTCGGCATGTTCGGAAATATTAAGTTCAAGATTGTTTCTGTGATCTATATAGGTCTCTCCATAAGAAAAAAATGGATTTGGATGAGGCTTATGCTTAATGTGATCAGGAGTACTCTCTTCAGGATTTCTTTTTTGCGTTTTTAAATAATCAGCTCCATGATCTTTAGCTAATTTTGAAAGCATTTTTGCTCTTTCTAAAGAACCTCCATGAGAACATCCTATTTCAGCAATAATTTTTGGCAATTTATATTTCAAATAAAATCTCCATATAGTTCAGATAGATATTTCATTTCTAAAAAATCTTCTTTACTATCAATCTGTAAACTTTCATACCTAGAAATAGGGTATATACCAACCCTGCCTCCAAACCTACCAGACTTTAAGAATGTTTTATATCTAACGCAATATACATTGCCATTATCGTGATAAAAATAATCATTAGGCGATATGTTCTGTCTTGGTTTTCTATTTAAGTTATCATACAAAGAATAAGCGCCAGAATCGCACAATCTCCAAAAAAAGGGAGTTATAGCACAAGTTGTTAAGCAACTATCAAAATTTTGATCATTCATAATCCCCAATACTCTATCAACTAAATTATTAGTTCTAGCTGGAGAAGTCGGTTGTAATAAAACAATAATATCATCATCACGCATATCTTCATCTAAGATAGCATGTAGCATCGCATCCTCTGTCGAAGATTGTGAATCGCTTATATTTTCTGGTCTCTGTTTAAATATAACTTTGTTGGAAGTATAAGTGTCAGAAACTATGCTTTGTACCTTTTCATCATTTGATGAGACTATAACTCGATCTACATAATTGCTTTTTAAGGCAGCATCAACAGACCAGCAAAAAAGAGGCTTGCCATTAATCTCCATTGTGTTTTTGCCAGGTAAACCCAATGAATTTTTACGAGCAGGTATTATCGCTATTACATTTGATTTTCCTAACATTTGTCTTAGCCCTGTCTTTGTACTTTTCTAAAACTTCTATTAATTTCATACTTGGAAAACATTTAAGTATGCCTCCCTCTGAGGCATAGATAATATCGACCTTATTTTTATTAGCATGAGCAAACTGGTCCCAATATTTTATAAAATCATCACAGTGAGTATCTATGCCTTTTCCATCTCTTTTTCCCTTATCAGGAAAAGAGTGTATTTTTTGATTATTTAATGGTATGGCTTTTTTCTCTCCAGGAAACTGCCAAAAATATCTATATCTCTCATAATAACAACAATCTGCGCCAAGAAGAACTATCGGAGAACAACCCATTATGTATGCCCAATTAATAGCAGTTGCTAATGAAGTTCTAGCTCCAATAATGGGATCATTCGGATTTTTTGACATATCTATACCGCCCTCGCAATATTTGCGGGCCCTGGCATCATACCATGTTTTATGATCAAATAGTAAAACATTATCTAAATGCTTTACTGATGAACTTAATTTCTGTTTATACAACAATTTAACACAACTGCTATTTTTGAGCGTTTCTTTATAATAGTTCCAATTCTGTATACCTTCATCATCTGAAACAAAATAATCACTATTTGGTACTTTGAGTATACTAGAATTAACTGTTATTGTTACATAATCTTTTAAAGGAGATATTTCTTGAAAATGCAAAGAAGGACCAGACCCTATAACAAAAGCCATAGATCCTTCATGGATATTAGATAGATGTTTTAATTCTGTCACCATATTTTACTAATACCTCCTTTAGCGTCATGCGAGGAAAAGCATCAATTAACCCTCCTTCTGAGGCATAAATAATTTCAACTTTATCTTTATTACATTTGGCAAGTTTATTCCAGTACAAATTAAATTCGCAACAATGTTTATCAACGGCCTTCCCATTTATTTGGCCCTGATCTGGTCGGGAATAAACTGGTCCTCTATTAGTTACCTTAAAAGCTTGTTTCTCTCCAGGGAACTGCCAAAAGTACCTTTTACCGTTTTTATAACAAGAATCACACCCAAGAAGAACTATCGGAGAACAGCCCATTATGTGTGCTAAATTAACAGCAGAACCAGCAGATGTCCTTGCTCCGATGATAGGTTCAGACCCTTTATTACTCATCGTATATCCGTCAGAACTGTTTATATTAAAATCAGGCGTATGGCTAGTATGATGTTCGTACCAAATAATTTCATCGCTATTTAAATGATCAACTTCATTTTGGAGTTTGTTTTTATACAACAGCTTAATGCATTTACTATCTTTAACTGTTGTTTGAAAATAATTCCAATCTTTTACAGCTATATCATCTGATAAAAAATAATCGCTATTAGGCATCTTGAGTATGCCTGAATTAACGGTTATTGTTACAAATTTGTCAATTTCAGATATATTTTGAAAATGGAGAGAAGGGCCTGCCCCGATTATAAAGCACATTTGATTAAAGTGTTTATTTTCCAAGTTTATTAGATTCATTATTACTTTCAAAAATATCTATTGGCATAATTTTCTGTAATCTACAATCAGTTTCTTTGAGATAGTCTTCATTAACGTCTACGCCTATATATTTTCTTTTATATTTTAAACAACTTGCTCCAGTTGTTCCAAGTCCATTGCATGGATCTAATATAATTGGAGAAACTAAAGAAGCATTTTTACATTCGCAAGATTGTTTCCAATCAATATGCTTTACTTCTGTTATGTGCCTGCCATTATCCCGATACGCTTTGCCTGATTCATCTTTTTTAGAATGGGAACCTGATCTAGTTGCGTACCGTTTTTTCTCGACAATTCGAATAAAATTCTTTCCGCAAACAGAACAACAACCATGATCGCTCGTGCTAGCTCTTACTATTATATTAGAAAGTTGTATTGGGAAAGTAGAAAAATGAGGAGAAAGATTTTTTCTTGTTAGAACATCAAATACCGTATAATCTTCTTCTGGTTCAAGAATTATAGAATCGCCATTTCTAAAATTTCTAGTAGCTAAACCGGCTTCAATTTTAGCAGACAACTGATCGTAATAATAATCATTTGTTTTAGAAAACATAAAAATGGTTTCTATATTATCGTGTGGTCGATTATTACCCCCTCTGGGTATACCATTTCTTTTAACCCAAGGGAAATACTGCTTTAGGAACCATCCTTTTGATTGCATGAAAAAAGCGAATTTCCAAGGTATTCCCAATACTTGACCGCCAACAATTCGATCTCCTATATTCACCCAGACCGTACCATCATCTCTTAATGATTTCTTTAAATTCTCGAATAATTGAAAAAGATTTGAAATATATTCATCAAGAGTTACTTCATTGCCTATCTGATCGCTTGATCCGTAATCTCTTTGCTCCCAATATGGCGGAGAGGTTATGATGCTATGAATTTTATTTTCGCCTATATCTTTATGTATTTTTCTAGCATCTCCATGAAACAGTTCGTAATTATTCTTCTTTACAAGTATCATTATTTATTTCCAAATTAGATATATTTATTATATCAATCTTTCTATTAGTATCGTCATTTGCATATTTGTAAATTATATCTTCCTTTATGTCTCCGCCATGAAAATTATCCAATAATTTTATCTTTTCCCATCGTCTTTCGGAATCTATTTTTTGCACATAAGCAAACAAACATAAATTATTATCAAAAACTATATCGTTCAAACCATCCTTATTTATGTCAACTATACTACAAAAAGACGAAACAAAATCATCAAATATATATATTTGAAATCCGCCGTTTGCTTCTATATTATTAATACATGCATAAATTTTACTATCTATTTTATAGGAATAATATATTATATCAGTAATTTTGTCTTTATTAATATCTCCTGTGTATATTTCCGAATCAACAGGTATTTCATTTAATACAACATCAACGTTCCATGGATTATATTTCATATTTTGAGGAGATAAGGAAAAGCAGTTTCCTATTATAATATCCTTTGTTGAATCTTTGTTTAGATAAGATAATTCGAAATTGGTATTCCAATTAACTTTGAACATTTCTACTTCAAGAAAATTACCATCTCCTCCGAAATAATATGTAATACTTTCTAGACTTTTGCTAACTATATCAATAAATCCATCGTTATTTACATCTGATGCTATTACTTTATCAATTATTTTTCCTGGATTTATTAATATCTTTTTAAGAAAATATGATCCGTCTTTCGTATAATATAAAACAATTTTATTAGTAATATCATATCCGAGAAGAGCAAAAGTCTCATTTTTTCCGTAAGTTAGAAAATTGATTGAATATAATCCTTTTGTATCTATAGTTATTGGAGAATTATTTTTTAATGTATTATAATAAAGAATATCATAATCAGAAATTAATCTTTCATAAGAACCATTTTTATCTATATCTACTATATATTCTTTTCTAAATATATTTTGATTTGATTTTAAAATACTATAGTCTTGAGGACTTACTATTGTTATTTTAGGTTCACTTTTAGGTTCATCCAAGTATATCATAAATTACACCATATCGTCTAGCATATCATCTATAATTTTATTAAAACTAAATATTATAGGCAAATTAATGAAATCTTTTATTTGCTTTTCATTCATAGTATTTATTACAGAAAGATAAATATCTTTAATCTCATCTATGTCTTTGGAAGATAAAACTCTATCATAAAGATCATTAAGGGTAATAACTTGCTCAGGAGTAGGTTGTTCTTTATGTATCTCTGGAATAAATCCAAGTTCGAGATACAAAATAAGCATACTCTTCATAGCATTCATGCAATATTCGTTATGTTTTTTATTCATAAATAATTTCTCTCTATATTAGATATTCCAGATTCTGCTAAGAATCTACTTGGTTTAACTCTTTTGTAAGAAATACTTTTTCCTGATCTTACTATTCTGTTTTCAGGATAGGAAAGTATTAATTTCTTCTTACCTCTCGTAAATGCAACGTAAGCGACTCTTCTTTCTTCAGAAACATCTTCATTATTAAGCATAGAACGAGAGCTAGGCAAACTACCCTCGTCAAGACAAGGAACAAAAACCAATGGGAATTCTAAACCTTTGGCAGCATGAATCGTCATAAGAGTAACAGAGTTTTCTTCTGATTCTTTATCTGAATTACTTTGTAATGCAACTTTATTAAGATATCCTATAACATCTGCATTTTTAGATCTACTATACACAGAAGCTGAATTGGCTAATTCTACTATATTATCTATTCTGTTTTCTATAGTTTCAGGCTCTGAAGATTCTTTTATGTAATCTTCATACTGAAGGCCTTCTACAAGAGAATTTATTATTTCTCCAATATCTTTACAAGAACTATTTTTTCTAAAAACAGAAGCTATCTTTTTGCATTCCGCGGATATTTTTTCGCCAGAAGCGCCTTTCATATAAAGATCAGACTTTTCAAGAGATTCTAACAGATCTATATTATTTTCTGCTGCATACTTTTCAATTTTACCTATTGCCGCCTCGCCAATTTTTCTAGAAGGTTTATTAATGAATCTAGCAAGAGCTAAACCATCTCTAGGATTGGCATGAAACCTAAGCATGGATAATGTATCTTTGATCTCCATACGATCAAAAAAGCCAAAGGAACCTATTATTTGATAATTAATACCCTCTGCCATTAATGCAGTTTCTATAGAACGAGACATAGCATTATTTCGATATAAAATAGCTATATCTTGTTCTTTAAATTTTTTGTTTCTTATAAAACTTGATATCTTATTAGCAATAATCGTAGCTTCTTGATCCGGGTCAAGAGCTGAAAAGCACTCAATAGGTTCGCCAACTTCATTAACTGTTGTGAATTCAAAATCAGTACGATTGCTGTTGTGCTTAATAAGTTTTCCAGCAGCTTTAATAATAGATTGAGTTGATCTGTAATTTATTGGAAGCGTGATAGTTTTAGCTGAAAATTCCTTTATAAAATCTTGTATGTTCTCGTAGCGAGCCCCACGCCAACCGTAGATTGACTGGTCTTGATCAGCTACTGCAAAAATATTTCTATGAGAACCTATCATTGTTAGAATCTTAAATTGAGCAAGATTTGTGTCTTGAGATTCATCGGTAAGTATGAAAGTCCATCTTTTCTGTAATTTTCCTAAAACTTCTCCATCTTGCTTAAGAAGCGATACTGTTTCAGATAATAATCCACTAAAATCTATTTGATTATTTGTTTTTAATCTGTGCAAATATTCTTTTGCTATTTGCGCATGATGTTTTTTCGCAAAACAAGAATCAAAATCTCCAGAGTCAATTTTGTATAACTTTTCTCTCGCATTATTTACTGCCCATAAAATTGAAGAAGCCTCTGGCTTTTTAATTTCATGATCTAAATTACGAGCAGATTGCATAATTAATGATTCTTGCTCATCATCTGTTATGATTGTGACATTTTTCTTATAACCAAGATATGAACCAAAAGATTTTATTATATTGGCGCATAATGCATGGAAAGTACTTATATAAATATTAGATGATATATCGCCTAATCTATGGCGAATTCTTTCTTTCATTTCATTAGCTGCTTTATTTGTAAAAGTAAGACATAGTATCTTTAGAGGGTCTATTCCATCAGACTCTATTAATTTTATAACTCTTTCTGTTATAACTCTAGTTTTACCGCTACCTGGAGCTGCGGAGACAAAACAAGGTCCATAAAGATGGTTGACTGCCTCTGACTGTTGTTCATTCATTGTTATTTTTGTCATTTTTACATCCATTGCAGGTTCTTGTTTTGTTCTTCTGCGAAACGCCTTTCATTACAACATCAGTTGGCTTATCTCTTAATTTAGAAGAAATTTTAGACATCAATAATTGAGGAGAAATATAACCTGAAATATCTATTATAATATTCTCTTTATTATCATTTTTTGTATAAGCTTGAGTTCTAGGAATTTTATCTATATTATGCAAATCGCAAAAATCTTGAGTCTCTTCAATATCTACATCTATAAATTCAAAAGATAATGAGTGCATTTGAAGAGACTCTTTTAGCTTCATGCATTCATTGCATTCTGAAGAACCAAAAATTCTTATGTATATACTGTTCATTTTTCGTTAATATCAATACCGAATTTTTCTTTAGCAACCTTCGAAACACTCTTATGCAATTCTTCAAATTCTTTCTCTATAAGCGGATTAACTATATTATCCGCATATTTTTCTTTACTTGTATCTGTTTTAGGTTCAACCTCTATAAGATCGCCATGTATTTCAAAATTTATTTCTTTTCCCTTCATTGAATCGCAATGAGAGTGAATAACATCAAACGGCAAATCAATCTTTAATTCGCTAACTCCTAATATTTTAGATAGATATTCCTTCGCAGGCCAACAGTATGATTGCTGCTGAGAATTTTCCATATTTAATAATGTCCATATAATTAAATCCTTACCCTGGTCATATATTGATGATAATATTTTTGCTTTAAATCTATCCATTTATCATTTCCTCATCGAAGAAACATATAAATTCAAATTATTAGATATCAAATTTAATAAATTTTCTTTATCCTTCTCAGAACCGCTTACTCTAACTTCGCTTAATAATTCCATATCGTTTTCTTGTAAGATATGCAAAAGAACATGCTCGTAATATCTTCTGTATGTTCCGCCGAAACCATCATGAATAAATTTCTTATCTATTCCAATTGACATTTCAGCATTATTAATGTCCCTCCACCACTGATCTGTATCTCTTTTTGTGACTGCTTTACCATTCTTTGTAGACACCAAATCGCATTGATTTCTTGTTTCTGGATATAAGATTTTCAGTCTTTCGTATCGGGGTTTAAATTCTTCTTCTGGAATTATACCATAAACTCTACAATTAAAACATCTAGAATCATGGTGTCCGCAAAGATTGTTTTCTTTATCCCAAAATACACACCCATCAGAAGCATCAAACAAATATGCTTTCAAACTCTTTAATATCAAAGAGATAATCTGATCATCAGTCCAATTCTTAGAGATATGATTCCAAGCGTATAGAAATTCAACATATAAAACTTGAGGACTTTGAGAGCAACACCATGACCCACAACCATCGGTTTTATTAATGTTTTCTAAACAGCCTGTAGTCTCAGGTATTTGAGAATATATCCAGGACAACAATTTATAAGAGTTCTCCAGGGCTATAGTGTCTATTTTTTTATATTGCATATTTTAATCTTAGATTTGCAGACCATCAGGTAAAGAAGACTCAATATTTGATGACGGTTGAGGTTTAATTGGAGCTGAAGATTCTTTAGATTTGCTAGGTTTTAAACCATCTGCAAAAGTTATTTGCAAAGTAAAATCATCTTTACTCTTCTCGGCTCCAACAACATTATTGTTTTCTTTGAGGTCATCTAAAATTTTATTAAGTTTCTTTTTGTCAAGAGACCAAATCTGCTCGCCAACATCATTTATTGAACCAATCTTTATAAGGTGTTCAATAAGTTTATCTTCATCAGTAATAGACCAAGATCCATTCTTAGCCTTGCGAGATATTTTACCAATACCAGGAAAGTCCAAGCTTGTCTTTTTAACGGAAGTTAAGAAATCTAATATAGCAGATCTCAATTTATCTTTTTTCTCTGTATTAGATTTGATTCTTTCATCAAGCGGTTGAACTCTTTTTTGCTTTAAAAGTTTAAAATGTTCAACCTCTTCATCAAGTTTAGTTATTTCTGTAAGAACGTCTTCTACTTCAAGAGCATCCGCAATAGGAGCTTCTCCAGAAAGTATTTTATATATTTTTGTTTGCTCTACATCTAGAAAATCTGGTGCGTCGGTGTCCATTTTTTAACCTTTCTTATTAATTACTTTTAGTACAACGGCAGTCTTTATGTTATTATCGAAAGTAGCATTATCAAAACTTGGCTCAATCACAAGATCTAGTCCCTCTTTCATTCCCTCCCCACGGGCCATTATAATCGCTTTCATAGCATTATTTATAGCAGGAGCTCCAACGGCCTTAAGCTTTGCGGAACCATGCTTAGATATAACTGTGAGAATAGCTGATGAAAGTTTTTTAAGATAATCTTTTCTGGCGAAATCATTTGGATCATTTTCGTTAAAGTTGCTTCTGCCTCTAATCTTTAGTAGTGTTGGATCATTAGATTCTGTATTCATTACTTCTCCCTTGAATTAAATTCTTAGGAGAAATCTCCATAGAATTTCAATCGCTTATTACTTAGATCAGGATCTTTCCATATATCCTTACTATGACATATCGGCTGAAATTCACAATTTTTACACTCGTAAGCCTCTTTAGTAAGAGGTCTAGGAGGAGGCAATAGTTTATTTTCTAACATATCATTCATTGAATGGGACTGTTCTTGTATTTTATTCCAAAGTTCTGCATCTCTATAAACTGGAATTATCTTTGTAGAACAATCATCTTTGTTTTCAAAGTATAATATACCATATTCTAAATCTAGAACATGAATATATATATTAACTTGGACCCTGTACTCGAATGGGGCTTTTCCATGTTCTAATTTACTTTTAAAACCATAAGAATTTATGCTCTTCATATCGATTACAATTGGTTTTTTAGGAAGATCTTCATCTTTAAACAAGACCTTAACTGGATTTTTGGTTTTAAATAAAGAACCAGAAAATTCAGAAAAATCTAATATCTGATCGCAATGACCCTTAAAGTTAAGACTCTCATCTTTAACCGTAATTTCATGATAATTAAAGTTTGTACATCCGCAAACGCATTCCTTTGGTTTAAAGCAACCAATTTTATTATCAGTTCCGTATTTTCTAGGAGGCAAAATTTTTTCTTTGGATATTCCTGGATATTCATTTTTTACAAATTCGCAAGATTCATGATCGCCAATATAGCCCTTATCCTTATCCCATAATCCGCAGCATGGGTTTGCACACTCCCATATACCTCTCAAGACTCCTAAATCTTCCCAATATTTAGCCCAACGAGCATGCATTACATGTCCAGTATCAAAAATACGGATTGTTCTGGCTTCAAAAGTCGCTGGTTCTACTTTTATAAAACCCCTTTCTTGATATCTTTGATATTGCATTCTTCTAAGACACATGCCGAATGCCGATGGGTGAAAATGCTCATGTCCACGTGGGGGACCATTAAGACTTTTCCATCTTAGATAGGTATTCATTACATTCGTTACGCATTGAGCTTGATCTTCATAATTAGACATTTTGTATCTCTTTTTTTATTTTTAAACTAAATTGTTTGCGGAATAATTTTGATTCTTGTAAAAATTCTACAAATTTTTTAGGCCCGTGTGTTTTTACAAATTCATCTGGATCTTGTTTTTTATTATCATCAGAAGGTAACAAAACGGGAACAAAAATCATATTAAAAGTTTCTTCTATTTTTTCATCTCTGATTAAATCTAAAGATCTTTCAAGATTCATTTTTCCTGATTTATCATTATCGAAACATAAATAAACTTCTGTACAATACCTTCTCAATATACAAATATGTTCTAAAGTAAAAGCGCTTCCTAATATTCCAACAGCTGTATTTATTTTGTGAGATTTCAAAGAGCAAGTATCCATTTGCCCTTCCACAACAATAACCTTATTGTTTTTTCTTATATGATCTTTAGCAACATCTAATCCATATAGATAATATCTTTTATCAAATGTCTCATGCAAGTGAGGAAAATCATCAGGATCTTTAGATCTAAACTTCCTACTCGTAAGAACAACTAATTCTCCATACGGATCAAACAAGGGCATTATTATTCTTTCGGCCCAAGAATGAAAGATTCTCTTTGGAATGTACCCAAACTTATACTGCTTCAGAACTTCATCGCTTAGTTTTCTAGTTTCTTTTAGATAAATTCTAGCTTCTTCTACATCTTTGTCATCATCATTCAAGAGAGTTTCATGCGCTAATCTTACTATATTTTCTCTTTCGATTTGCGAAAGTAAAACTTTTGGCTTCATCATATTTCTGGATTTTCATCTACAGGTTCTGTTTTTTTCTTCTTTTTAGATTTATTTTCTTTAGTATCTGTTTTCTTGTCTTCAGAATTATTTTCTTCGCCTTGATATACCTTATTATCTTTCTGATACTCTTCGTGTTTCTTAAAATTGACAATTTCCGGAGGCAACGGTATGCTCATTTCCGAAGCTGATTCAACAATAGATTCTACAAGAGAATTAATAGAGCCAGATTCTTTTAAGGCTTCCATAAAGGAATTTTTACCAGGATTTGCACCCTTAATTTTATCAAAACTAAAAAATCCATTTCTTACAGAAATAACCTTTGTCTTTCTACCGTATTGGAAAACAACTTCTTCAGCATTTGGAAAGTAATATTTATAATAGATAGGAACAGTGACAGCCTTTTTATATGGCATAGAAAATCTGTTCTTTTCAATATAGACATTAGCGCTTCCTGCTATCATTTCTTCTTCGCCATCAGAATTCTCAACAAAATGGTAAGAATCTTTTGAAGTCAATTTATTAACCTTCAATATAACAGAACACATATGTCTTAAAGCGTGCCCGCCAGTTGTAGTTTCTGGATTTCCAAAACTAACTCCAATCTTTTCTCTAAGTTGATTAATAAATATAACAAGAGTATTATTAGCAGCAGCAAAACTTGCTATCTTGTTGAGAGTCTTACTAAGGACTCTCGCTAAAGCTCCCATTGTATCTTTTTCAGCTGGATTTTCCATTATATATCGAGGAACTAAAGCCGCAATAGAATCAAGAACAACGACACCTGCGCCGGCTTTGCAAGCCTCTTGGATCTTATCTAAAATTCCTTCCGCATCATATATCTTTTCTGGATTATTACTATCCCATAATTTCATTGGAACAAGAGAAGTAATATCGACTCCGTTAATAAGAGCTAATTGAGGACTAAAAGAATTTTCAGCGTCAATCCAAAATGGAATTTTTCCCATTCTTTGGGCATTTCCGCATATTCTATATGCTAAAGAAGACTTACCACCACCCTCGCCGCCGTAAATCATTGCAATAACACCTGTTGGCAAACCAAATACAGTTGCATCTGCTAGATTTTCATCAGGATAAGTGCCGCATGATATAACATAATCTAACTCAGTGTGTCCTGTAGGAATATATTCTTTAACTTTTATGTCAAGATTTTCAATTCCAGCTAATTGCATAAGCGCATCAAGTTTTGCGTTTTTGTCCTTCTTTGTCATATTTTCTCCTTAGTTAAAAGAAGACCGCAGCCGTTAAAACTACGGTCTTCGAACATATCAATTTGTGTATTGGAAAATTAGAAGTTATCTAATTCATCATCATCTGAAGAAGCGACTGTTTGAGCCTTCTTTACTTTTGGCTTGAAATCATCATCGTCATCATCGACAGAAGATTTAGAACCAGGCTTAGAAGAACTAGCCTTAACGATTCCAAGAACTTCCTCTATTTCGCTCTGAGGAGTTATCTTGAACATTTCAGAGAGGTCATATACGCCCTCTTCTATTTTAGCCAATTCTTCCGCTGTAAATGGGGTAGCATTGAGAGGGATACAAGTGTAACGAGTTGTTCTATAATCGCTACCCTGACGAGTTACTTGTATCTTGAAATCTACGCCATTCTTCTTGCCTGGGTGAACGTTATTAGCTGTTCCCCAATCTCTGATTACTTGAGCAACAGTTGGAGGAAGCTCAACTACCTTAAAAGACTGATCAGATCTATCTATACAATTGACAGCGTACTTTACTCGCTGAGGATACAATGGCTTGCCATCTTCGCCCTTATGGGCCAAAACAACGCATTTACTACCAGCATCTGTAGTAGCAGTCTTAGATGAACCATCTTCATGTTTTACGAAATACTTACGAACCTCGTGCGGATCTTGAATAAAACGTAAACGGTATTCTTTGCCTACCTCTAATTTGAGGAACTTATTTGAATTACCTTTACCTTGTCCGTTACGGGGATCAACCGAACCCCAACCACCTACTTTTGACATAAAAAACTCCTTTTATAAAATGGGCTTATTGTTAATTGGATCAACTTAGTGATCATAAAATTTAATGCGTGCCGTGTATTGGACTCATATAAGAGTCAAGGGATATGTAACTTATGGGATTTGATTGTCTCCTTTCTATTTAACTTTGGACCATTCGCTAATTACGCTATGGTCAGCTACACCCTTTATCGACTTATTTTCGGCTTTTGCTTCAATATTCACGCTATTATCTAGTGCATCATAACCAGATAAATCTATATTTTTTCTCGTCTGTTTTACTTCAGCATTTTCTATTGATCTTTGCATTGTTTGATCAACGCTCTTTTGAGGAAGAGCAATTGTTATGTACCTGCTAAGGCTATCATATGAACTATCAAGATTTTTCAATATTTCAATAGTATATTCATTAAGATATTCTAAATCTGCCAAATACATTTCAAAATCTCGCATATGTATATAATGCAAACCTTCTTGGCGAATAATCGGCTTTTCATATTCTGTTTTAGCCAACATTCCATGACACAATATAACAATACGCTTCATTTTAAAATATTGAGAAAGAATTTCTCCTCTTATATGAACTACTCTAGTTCTCCAACTTCTTAAATCTTCCAACTTTTGAGCTATAATATTTAGATCAAAAATTTCTATTCTAGTATCAACTTTGGCTTTATCAAGTTCGTTCTTATATTTGTCTATAGGTAATTTACCTGATTTACCCATAACGCTAATAAGAACATCTTTTTTGGCCGCGTAGAAAATATCAAATTTAGAAGCAGGAGACTCTAATATCCATCCATCCTTATCAATCTTTGTTGGGAAAGATACTGGACTTTCACTTGTTTTAGTGTCATTCGTTTCTTCGCTATCCTCTTCTTCCTCTAAAGAAACTTTTTGCTTCTTAGACGATTCAGGTTTAACAGCCTGTTCTTTAGGCGGTTCCTTAGCATGTTCATCTACAGGCTTCTGCTTTGTTGCTTCTGTTAATATTTCTTCTATTGGAATAGTGCGCCTAGAACTTTCTTCTTTTACAGAAACAGGTTTAGTGCTTTCTGTAGGTTTAACATTCGTTACCTTAGCAACAAACTCAACTTCTGTCTCATCAGAAGATTTAATCTTTTCCTTTACTCGACTAGCTTTGTCTTCAAAAGAATCATTATTATTTATGGATGCAGCTTCAACATACGCATCTTCTTGAGATTCAGAATCTGTTTTGATATTACTTCCATCTTTTGGTATGTTAAAAATATCATCAATAACTTCTCTAGTATTCATAGCTAATCCCTAATAGTCTTTATGAGAGCGAATCAAAATTATCGTTTAAGTTAACCGATTTCTTGGGAAGATCTGCTTCATTTCTAAAAGCATTTTGACTAGACAACTGCAAATCAGAAAGTACTTGACCTTCAGTCCTCTTATAATCTTCTAATACTAGAGCAGTGACGTTCTTCGCCTTCTCAAGTAATTCTTTCGCATCTCGCCAATCAACTTCAATATCATGATCAACAATGATATCCATTGTTTCAAATTTAGCTGTATTAAGTTTTCTAACTATGCTTTTTCTAATTCTTGATCTACGAACTGGTTTAGGGTCCTCTATTGCATTCTTATGAACGTTTATGCTTTCTACTTCATTATTCTTTTTTACGGCCATGCTCTTACTCCTTAAATGGTTTACTCGAAAAGATCGCCCGATTGATATCCTTTTCGAGCATTTTTCTTCATGTCATTACGCAGTACACTGAAGTCTTTTATAACATCTTCTTTTTTAATTTTCTTACCTTTGGAATCCTTAAAAAATCCAGATTCAGCAAGACACTCAATTGCTTTTATATCAACTTTATTGCCAGTTGTTTTGAATGCAAAATCTCTAAATCCCTCATAAGGCTGATTAGCTATGATGTCATGAACTGCTTTATCGCTTATCCCCTTACATCTCAATGGGTAACGAATTTGAGATTTCAAAATACCGCGAGATTTATCTTTATGAGAAACAATAGAATAATCCCATCCGCATTTATTAATACTCTTTGGTAAAAATTCCATTCCCATATTTTGACATTCTTTTTCAAATTGAGCTATTTTTTGATACTTATCCTGTTTATTAGAACTCAAGATGACATTCATATGAGATATCATAAACTCTTCAGGAAAATGAGCTTTAAGATAAGCGGTTTGATAACTCAAAAAGCCATAACAAGCGCTGTGGGCTAAATTGAAACCATAGCTTGCAAATGGCGTTATAAATTTATCCCAATATTGTTCTGCTATTTCTTTGGGCACTTCATTTGTTTGACAACCAGATACGAATTGATCTCTATATTTATCAAGTAAAGATTTTATCTTCTTACCTACGGCTTTAATCATTGCATATCCATCTGTAATACTAAAGCCTGCAAGAGAATTACAGATTTGCATTATCGATTCTTGATAGACTGCTATACCATAGGTTTTCTTAAGATAAGGCTTAACAAAAGGTTCAATACTTGAATGGAAATATTCTACTTTTTCTTCGCCTCTTTTTCTTGCGCAATATTTTGCAATAGAATCCATAGGACCAGGTCTATATAGAGCTATACCTGCCATGATATCATTGTAGCTATCCGCCTGCATTTCCATCATGGTCTTTTGCATTCCTCGGCTTTCGCACTGGAACACTCCCATTAGTTTGCCAGTTTGATATAATTTAAACGTCTTGGCATCATTTAATGGAATGTTTTCAATATCAATGTCAATGTCATAATTTTGTTTAACTAATTTTATTGTTCTAGCTATAACAGAAAGCGTGCTAAGCGCTAAAAGATCGAACTTAATAAGCCCCATAAACTCTAAATCATCATTAGAAAATTGAGTAGCTAAGGCGTATTTTATTTCTCCATCAGCATTTACACTATCTTTTATTTTACTTGTTCTTAACGGGGCGATGTCGCAAAGAGGAACGCTAGATATAACAATTCCGGCGGCGTGGACACCAAACTGAGATACAAGTCCCAATAAATTTTCTGAGTGTTCAAGTATATCAGGGTATTTCTTGATATAAGATCTAAAATTTGGAATATACTCAGTAGCATCTTTAACATTATTAATTTCATGTTCTTTTCCATCCTCTGATTTGACTGTTAATTTTGCTCCAAATTGTTTTGGAAGAGATTCTACAATCTCATCTCCTAATATTCTTGTTTCTTTTTGCCATCGTTCTTTGCCCTCTTTTGTGTCCGCAAAAAACTTTTGAGGATCGATAGCCTTAACAGCCCTTTTAATGTAAGATTTTAATTTAAGAGCTCCATGCGTCCCAATATTACCAACATAATCTCTTCCATATTTATCTATAACATATTGGTACATCTCATGTTGATGATCATAGTCGAAATCCGAATCTATATCAGGAAAACCTTTTCTAGCAAATGCTCGACGCTTTTCTAAAAATTCTCCATTAGGAATTTCAGTCGTTATACCAAGATAGTAAGCTGTCCAAGAATTTATCTTATTATGCTTACCTATTTTTATTGAGTTATTATTGCTATCTAATGTGTTTTTCCATATATAATAGAATTTGTTAATGAGGGGTTTTCCATCTAATCCCTCTGTTGATATCATTTTATCAATTTCATTTTCAACGGCAATAGAATTATAGCTATTATGCTTTTTAGCAATATAACTAATTATTTCTGCTTTCATTTCATCGCTAGATGCCATTATTTTTTCCGCTACAAATTAGTAATTCTTCGTTATCGCTACCGTGACTTGTATAATCTATTGATCGTATTTCTACGCTCTTAAAAAGATGATCGAACATACTAGGCAAATATAAGCCCTCTCTCACTCCAAAAACCATAACGCAATCATTGCTGGATATTTTTAAAAGACTATGAATATAATCTTCTAATGGGAAATGATACCCGACAGATAAAAAAGACATAACAAAATCTATATTAGATAATTCTGATATGTCTTTTTCTTCAAGATTAAATAATTCAAAATGGCCTAAATTATGATGCTCGCAGAACATCCTTGTTTGATGTAATGAATTATAAAATCTCTTTTTTCTAGAAAAACCAAACATCTTATTATTTATTTTGGGCGGAAAAGAATTTCCATCAGCTAGTATAAATTTTGAATCTATTAAATTGCAAATATGATATAAATATACTGACATTCTCCCAAGGCCGCAACCTAAATCTAAAATGGTTTTTGGTTTTTTAACTTTATCCTTAAAAGCTTCCAATTCTTTTTCTGAAATAATATCAAAAGAATCTTCATCATATTCCATTTGAGAAATATGCATTGTAGCAGAATTTAAAAAAGCTGTGTTTACATCAAATTTAAATTGCATTAATATCTATCAACCCCGCCAAGATCATTGGAAACATCTCTTTCAACAAAGAGATCATCTTCTTCATTTTCTGAATCGGCAACAATAGCAATCTTCTCTTCTATAGTTTGAACTTCATCAAGTCCAAAATCGCTTTCTTGTATAAAATACTTATCATCAAAACCTAAGAATCTTTCCCAAAGTAGTCCGTATTCAAGAGGATCAGGCCCATATGATATTCCTAGACACCTAAGTAAAACGCTAGCAAAACCGCTACCTCGCCCAGCCCCAGTAAGAATATTTCTTCTTCTAGCTTCTTGCATATAATCTTGAACAATTAAAAAATAAGTAGCAAAATCATATCTATTATTGTCCCAAGCTACTTTAATATCTGATAATTCAAGATTTAATCTATCAATATGAGGCTGGCTTTTGTCCCAATTTAATTTTTTCATACCTTGCCAAGCTAGATGCTCTAAATACTCATGAGGAGTTTTAAAATTATCAGGTATTTTAAAACGAGGTAATCTCATACCGCTTGTAAGGTGATTTACTATATCATCAGAATCAACTTTTTCAGCAATAAGATTTGTATTTAACATCATCTCTGGATGAGAACCAAATATCTGGCTCATTTCTAATGCTGATTTTAAATAAAATTCATGATATGGGAAATGTAAATGCTTAGGATCAGTCAAGCATTTAGATGTACTCATGGCCATTAAAAGTTCATGCGATGGTCCCTGACACTTTTCGCACATATGAACGTCATTCGAGCAAATAACTTTGACATTCATCTCTTTACCTAATTTTATAATATCAGGTATAATCATGCCTTCAGCATCAATGCCATGATACATAGCTTCTAAATAAAAATCATCTTTAAAGATATCTTTCAATAAAGAGACTGATTTTTTAGCCTGTTCATATCGACCGTGCAATAGATTGTTATTAACAATGCTTGATAAGCATGCGCTACTAGCGATAACTCCCTTGCTGTGTTTTGCTAATAATTCAAAATCTATTCTAGGGTCAATGTAAAAGCCTTCAGTCCAAGATGCTTGGGAAAGTCTGCATATATTTTGATATCCCTCCCAATTTTTCGCCAAAAGCAATAGATGCCTATTTCCTTTTCTTTTATCAGGCTGTCCTTCTACAGAATGTATTTTTCTATCTTTAGATAAATAAGCTTCAAACCCTATAATGGGTTTAATTTTTGGTATCTCTTCGCCATTTTCATCTTTTGCCGATTTAACGCACTCTTGCATGAACTTAATGCAACCGGATATATTTCCGTGATCAGTACATGCAAGAGCCTTAAATCCTTGCTTTCTAGCATATAGAGGAAATTTATTAACTCTATTCAATCCGTCAAAGGATGAATATTCTGTATGTAAATGCAAATGAACAAAATCCGCATTACTAATTATTCGCTTTTTCATATGTTACAGTATCGCCAAAAAGTACATCAAATAGAAATTATGTCACGTTAATCTTCGTTAGCAATTCATGCGATAGTTCAGACGCCCCCTTTGGGGAATTTGATTTTCTTCTTTCCGTCATTTAAGTATTTTGGTTTCATTTCATTAACCCATTTCCTAGTTGATTCGCACCATTCCCAAGCAGGACCATTATGTTTAATACGAGGAATAACTATGGCTCTACGACATGCGTTTTTAGTGCCAGGCATAAATTCATATGCATCTTCTTTAATAGATTGGAAAACTTCAAAAGTTTCGCCAGTTGGTTGTCCATTTTTATCTAATATTTCATAAACGTATGTTGGCATATATTGCTATTCAATAACAATTACAAAAAACCTACTAATTTTGATCTGTTTTAGGCGTATATCCATCGCACTCAATAACTGCTTGAGCATTTCCAGGGCCACAAAATAATCTCCATGTCTTAGTTATGCCAAAAATAGATATTTCAACAGGAGATATTGGATTACCGCAATTCTGATGTATACATGTCTGGCATAAAGGAGAAGCAATACCCATAGGAGTAACAATCAATTTGTTAATAGGTATTTTTTTACAATTAGGCTTATGATCGTTCATTTATTCTACTCTCTTTATACCTGATTTTCTATTGGGATTATTTTTTGCTTTATTTCTTTCAGATAATATTCGGGAAGATTCTTCTGGATCCAATGGAGCAGAAGGAACGGAAGGAACAGAAGTAAATGATTGAATTGGCGAAATATCTTGAGAAACATCTTCTAAAATATCTTCAGTCGGTTCAGTAATTTTATTTACCTTCTTATTAATAATTGGAAAAGAAACAGAAGAAGACAAATTAACTCTATTTTTCTCCACTGCCACTTCTTGTTTATTGTCAGATGATGTTTTGTTAATATATGGTCTTATATAATCACATACCTCAAAAAACATGTCGTGAGGAAAACTAATAGTTATTTCTCCATAATCATCCAAAATAGATACTGTCCAGCCATAAGATGGCGTTCTATGTAATCTCATAGAATAATTATCGCCTTTGTCATTACTCCAAACAAAATCTATATTACTATACTCCGTGTTTATTGGCATAAAAATTCCTTTTAATCATCTTGTTCGACTGGAGAATTATTTTTATCTCTGTCTCCCATTATTTTACTTAAATATGAACTATCAATGATATGAGTTTCCCACTGCATATTCCAAAATTCTCGCCAAGAATCAATTACTGATTGAGTTGGTTCTGGTGTTTTCCAACCATAGGCATTTGCCCAGGCACTTAGACACCTTGCATCAACTATATAAATATCTTTTGCCGAAGGATAATGCGATGTTATAATAATGCTTCCATCACTTTTAAAATCGCATACAAATGCGCAAAATCCAAGAGAATGCATTATTGTTATAGTTGATTTTATATTCCAATCTTTAGAAGGGGGATTACTAATTATCTTACCAGCTATTTTAATGGGCTTCTGCATTATTTCAGAAACACCATTAAATTCGCCATTAGACTCTAGTAATGTTACATCAGTAAATGTTATTTCAAAATCCATGTTATTTATCCAAATATGTCTGGCTGACTTGATATTCTATTTCTTGCATAGATAACAAATTTTTCATCATTATCGATACCTATATATCGACGCTTTAATAAACTAGCCATATAGCATGTAGTACCAGTACCACTAAATGGATCTAAAATAATATCATTTGGATATGAATAAAGTTTAATAAGTCTTTTAGCAAGTTCTTCTGGAAATGGAGCTACGTGCCCGTTTAAATTGCGAGTTTCTGGAGTTATAAACCAATAACTCATTGTCCATTGCTGAAATTCTTCATCAGTTAAATCGCTCTTAATACCTTCTTGAGATGGTTCTAATTTCCATGGGCCTTTATTCCAGATTAAAACATACTCATGTCTACGACGAACTATAGGGTTAGAACATGACTTATACGATCCCCAACTTGTTGCCCTTCCAACCACCTGATGTTTGTCCCAGGCTATGTCGCAACGAAAATTATAGCCTATTTCTTTATTAATTCTACACAAATCAGCATATATGGGTCTAAAATATTCTTTACATATATCATTTTCATCTTTGGCTTCTCTATCAGATTGATGATTAACCATTGAGTCTATATTGATGATCAGCCTACCGCCAGTCTTAAGAACTCTATAAGTTTCTGTCCATATTGATTTAAGCCAATTAATATAATCAGAATATGGCATATGATCATTATGGTTTCCATATTTAAGAGAAACATTATATGGAGGAGATGTAACTACAACAGATACAGAATTAGAATCAATCTGTTTTAATCCATCGATAACATCATTATGTATTATTTGATTTTCTATCATGAAAATATATCTTGTTGTTTAGAAGCCTTATTTATTTCTTTTTCTATAATTTCATATTTTTCTTTATCAGATTCTAAAATATCGCAATTTCTTTCCAAAGAAGAACATATGTTTATAAAATGCAAATATTCTGAACAACCGCTTGCGAAAAAAACTTTATCTGATTTTGATGAAAAGGTTTTTAGTAACTGTTCAAAAATTTGACTAAAAGAATAATCGACCCAATAATTATTTTTACAATAAGATGATTTGGAATTAAAATAATATTCTCCAAATCCATACCATAAAACTGATGAATAACTATTCTTAAAATTGCGATCTTCCTTAACATCTCCAGGTATCAATATTTCATTCTTAAATTTATTCGCAGAAAAAAGACTGTCTGTCATTATCTTAATGTTATAAGATATATTTTTAGGACAGAATATTAAAAGATTACTGTCTTTTTCAAGAAAAGGTCTAATTGCATTTATCTGTTCATATTTTTTCAGTAAAAAAGTGTGAATATCATCGTTTTCATTATTATCAAGATTAATAATAACTAATGAGTATTTATTTTTGTTTGAATATTTTAAAATATTTTGATTTACTAGATTAAGCATTTGGTTTTATCATCCATTTAGTTTTATTTTTCTCAACATACTTTATATATCTGTCTTTAAATTTTGCTGGTATAAGACTCTTAATTTCATCTAAAGATTTTTTATCTCTATTTATAATAGCATTGTCTATTACCTTAAATAACTTATCGCATATTTCAACCTCACTCTTTTCAAAAGATACTTTTTGTAAAAAAGAATGGCTCAATAAGCTAAGATGCATGGCTGTAAAAAGAACGCTTTCTCTATCTTCTATGTTTGATGATTCTTGTATGACTTCTCGAACAAGAAAATCTATTTCATCAGAAATATCTATTTTAAGTCCTCTACTTAATTTAGATATTGCATCTCTAGCTGATATGTTTTCTAACCCCATAACCAGCTGTATTATGGAAACCCCTCGCTTGCATCCAAAGCAATAAAAATCCTCATGATCGGATTTATGAAAAACAGTAAAAGAAGGATGAGAATCATTTGAGTGATCAGGAAAAGGGCACAAATATATAGACTTATCGCTTCCTATTTTAGCCGGATGAAAACCTCTTTTAGAGAGATAATCTGTGATGGTATAATTTTTCTTTATTTCTTCTATAATAAAAGATTTCATAATTAATCCATCATTAAATCATCAACTGATATTTTCTTCTTAAGCGTTTTAGGTGGAGACTTAGGGCCTAATTCTTCTTTAGCAAAAGAAGTTATAATATCTTTTTCATCGCTATCTAAATCAAGATTGTCATCTAAATCGAGATCAAAAGATAATTTTTCATTCTTTTCTTGTATTCTTTTTATGTCTATATCATCGTTAATAGAGCCGCAATTCCAAGAAGCATCCACTGCTCCTGTTATAAGCCCTATTTCTGGCTTTATGTCGAGAATAGCTCTATTCGCTCCGCCAAATGTCTTAGAACCGTATCTAGATTTTATACAAAATACTTGCAATTTTTGGTTAGGTTGATTCGGCATTGGAACAAGAGCATAAATAGCATCAGCATCTGCGGAAAAATCATGAGAACCTCTTAAGTCCTCAGAACCAACAGATTGTGCCCCTTCTTTTTGAGTTCTAAGTCTTTTAATTGCATCTCTTCCCAACTGCGCAGCTGATATAGTACAAAATCCATACTTATTACCCATTTGCCTAAGAGCCTTGCACATATAACCAACCCAAGCGTGCGGTTGTTGTTTTGCATACCATTTTTCTGGTCCAAGAATAGTTATGTAATCGATAACGACAATTCTTGGTTTAAACAGAGATATATGTTGCTCTATTTGAGCTCTAATTTGCGAAGTTGACATAGATTCTGTAGCTTCAATAATAGCCAGATTGGAGTTCATGCTGTCTAATCTGTTTTTTTCATCTTCAATCTTATTTAAATCAACTTCTGTTAATTTTTCAGGATTAGATAAGGATGTTAATTTTATATTGCATTCTCTCGCAACTATTTTATTGGTCAACATTCTTTTTGGCATTTCAAGAGAAACATAAAGAACATTCTCTTGAGATTGTTTCAATATATTAAGACCTATATTCATCATAAGGGTTGATTTGTAACCACCAACGTCAGCTACGAACAAAATCAAAGATCCAGGTTCTAAGCCAACAACCAAAGATTCGTCTATTTCGGATATACCAGTAGAGAGTTTTTTCTTTGGATTATTTTTTAAATCTAGCAGTTCTTTTTGATAATCAGTTATATAGCTCTTTAGGTAACTCCAACTAGCGGCCTCGCTATTTGTTAAAGATGAGACCCTTGATAATCCATCTGAAAAATCTTTAACAGATTTTATGTAGTCTCCTTTTGCTTCTTTTGCAAAAGAATTAAAAAGAGATTCAACTTGTTCTTTTATTTTAGCTGTCTTAAGATTGTCTAAATATACAGCAAAATCATTTTTATCAGAAATACTTAGGCTTGTTATTTGGAAAAATAAATTAGATTCAGATATTTTTGCCTGTATCGATGATAATTTAGAGCCATTAAACTTTTCATAAGCTCCAGATGCAACAGATTTTTCTACAAAATCTTCATAGTTAATAGCCGTTAAAGATATGTTTTGAATTCTAGAAACACATATAGCTTTATATAGACACCTATATTTTGGATCGAAATAATCTTCATCTATCTTATGTATGTTTAATTCATTTATTAAATCAGCATAAGATATTAAAAGATTTAATATCTTTTCTTGACATTCATTTTTATCTATCACGTCTTACACCTTAATTATGACGGTATTTTCTGAAGTATATATCTTATTGAATGCTAAACCCATACAATCAACTACATTGATTGCATCAAGATCAAATCTGCAAACTAATATCGTTGGTTTTCTATCCTTTAGTCGAGAAATCAAAAAAGAATCAAAAGCAGTTTTTACCCAGCTTCCATCTCCTTTTCTGGACCCATCATCAATAACGGAAATATCATCAATAACAAGCCAATCGCATTCTTGACAATCATTAACGTCTTCGTCATTTTTTGCTTTTAATTTTTGTCTTAATTCTATAAAAGAAATCCAATGATAAACAAAAGCCTCATTAGATTTAAATTGTCTTCTGAATATTGCTTCTTTCATAGCAATAGATGCCATGAGAGTTTTTCCTGTAGGAGATTGAATAGACTTAATCTTGCCATCATCTTCTTTTTTAAGATCAATAGGATTGCCGTGTATTAATAAGCAAGAACCATCTTTAAATCTTTTATCCATAATTGATATCTTATCAAAATCTGATCTTGATAAGTTCAATTTTATTGGATTATCTCCAAAAAGATACTGCCACAAACTATGCTTTATTTTCCCAAGTTTTCCATTCTTAAATCTATCAATTACCTGATTCTTAACTTTGCCAGTTAATTGATTGAAGTCAGAATTTCTATATTCTGGAGGTAAAGTTGTGTATATATTAGCTCTTATTTCGGACATAAGTTCACAGACACAACCTCCCTCTCTTTTGCATTGAGGACTATCAAACTTCGAACAGCCTTCTCTAAATATAGGAAGATATATTTCTATTATTTTGGATATGTCTTGCATTTTTTTAATTTGAACAAAGAATATCATTTATGAAGAAATTACAATTATCTTCACAATGTATACCGAATACCTTTTGTCTCTTAGTTTTAGTTATATCGGTAACTCTTGTGCCTACAACATCTGCGCACACTAAATTAGATAGCGATTTTTGGGCAATCTTCTGATTAATAGGATCTATTTTTCTCTGAACGATTTCTGCTATTTCAATAGCTTTCTGAAATGGAACAATCAGATCTTTTTCATAGTTAGTAAGATTTTGAGAAGTTATATTCAAATCTTTTCTATTAACATTGTATTGTTTCATATCTTGAGATAAAAGTTTACCGAATTTATATCCAACATTTTGATTATTTTTTCTCGGAGAAGAATTTAATATATCAACAAGAAGTAGGCTTATATCTTCTCGTCTTATGTCCATATTAGATACAATAGTCATAATATCTTCAGTTGAATCTATGATTATGTTATTTTTCTTATCAGGCATTGGACATATAACACCTAATACATTAAAACATTTACTTATTTTACTAATAATCAACGGATGCAATCCTTCCACGTTGATCACTAATTTAGAACCTTTAATCTTGCCTAAAGAATCAATAATACCAGATAGATAGTTAATAAAAACTTCATCTTCCTGATTAAACAGATTAGCTGAAATACTCTTTAATATATTACAAACCATAACGCTATTGGATTCAAGCCTAAATTTGTATTTAGTTGTTAAGGATTTCCAAGATGGTTCTAAGGCAAAAAGATCAGCCATTATAAAAGAAAACACTCCAGCCATATCGCTAGTGGTACTATAATAGCTTATTTTTCCATTTTCTATTTCGCCGACGCCAGAGCTTTCTAGGCATCCTAACAAATAATTCAAAAGACTTGTATTCAAGTGATTAGTTAAGTATAGCGATTCGGTTGATTCGGAATTGGTTATTATTCTAGTCCCATCCTGTTTATTTTCTACAGAATATATTGGATTAGAAAATAATTCATTTATATCATACCTGAATTCGTTTCTATGGAAATATTTTGGAGTTAGAACAAGGTCATCTACTTTTATGTCTTCTGCCGATTTCCATTTGAATTCGCCTGCCTCATTAACCATTATGAGAGATTTAGGCGAAACCTCAATGGTTGAGAAGTTAGTTTTTATAAAAATTGTTTCGGTTTCGGATGAAGAAATCGGCTCTATGCCCAAAAGTTTTATTTTATTTATTCGGAATAAATCTTCATCGTAAGTATATGTATAAACATCTGCGTTTTGAAAAGATAATAGCGAAAGTTTTTCAACACAATCTATAATAAATTTTCCATTGTATTCGCAATTTATTATAGAATTTCCAGATACGCCCTTAATCAACGAATCCGACATACAAAATAACTCCTACTTGTTTGAGGATGGACTTAAAATAACAAAAACACAATTATCCGTTACTTTAATACCATCATGAGAAGCAACGCTAGAAAAATCTAGAAGATGAGTTTCCAATAACTTTTGTGCCTCATCTCTAAAAGCCTTTTCTCTACCCTTCATTTCTACACCAAATTTTACCCTATGAGACTTTTTAATGAAATTAAGTATTTGATCTTTTCTATATCCAATATCATGAGGAGATGCATTAAGATGCAGCATAATTTCTTTATTTTTAATAGGTTTTGGCATCTTCTTCTTGGATTCTTCAAATTTCAATTTACCTGCATCAGCCATCTTGCAAATTGGAGCATGAGAAGCTGGATTGAAATCTACCTGCAAAAGATCAAAACCATTACTTTTGGCTATTTCTATAGCAGTTCTTAAATCTTTCTGACCAAGACTTTTACCTGTTGAATCAATAAGATTAACTTGCTTAGCCTTGATATTTTCATTAATTACAAAATTATTCAAAATTCAAATCCTCCGGATCAATTCCTATTTTTTTCTTACTAACATCGAATTCTAAAATATCTAGATCAAAAAATTCATTTGTTTCTAGAGTTATTCTTTCAAAGACATTACCAATTAACGGTATGTCGCAATTTTTTGGATAAGGGTTAAGGTTTTCTGTAGATATAATTATTTGTTCAAATTTTTGACCCTTCACCATTTCTTTGATTTCACTACTCATGCGAGTGATTATCTGTTCATCAGATAGTTTATGTTTCTTCTGAAGCACTATTGCGCCAGATACAATTCCCCACTTCAGTATAAAATCAGAAAAATATTTACACTTCGAAAATGTTGCCGAGATATCTTTCTGCGTGAAAGATTCAACTTGTGGAACTTCTTTCGAATCAAAGTATTCACTCAAACTGAAATCGCTATAAAGCCATCTCATTTTAAAAACCTGATACTTGCCAATCATTTTTTTAGCTTTATTTTCTATAAACCAATCAATATATTTTTTAGTTTCTATCTTGGACAATCTAGTGCCTGTATGTTTATGAATTTTATCTCCCAAAATAAGTATCTGCTGCTGTCCTGAAGCAATGCCTATATTGTGGTCAAAACCCACCTTTTCACTAAAAGTCTGCAAAAAATATTGCAGCATATCCTTAGTGTTCCATATTTCTATTGGTTTATTTTTATAAGAGGATTGGCCCTTTACTCCACCCCAGCCATCATCTGTTTTTAAATCAATATCTTTCTGTAATTTATTAGTTATTGCGCTTTGTAATATATTTTCAAAACTATTAGACATAGTTAATTTCCTACTTAGCTATTATCAAATACTCAACACCAGAAGAATTTTCCTTGTTACGATACTGATATTCATATTCTATTTCTCTTATATTTACATTTTGTTTATATTGCTTAATTTTAGAAGATATTTTTTCACAATCAGCCCAGCTTGAGTCATTGTAACTAAATACCCAAACTGGGGCTATAGGTAAAGAAGAAAGTAATTCATCAAAATTGTTTTCATAATTCTTGGATTTGATAAATCTTTGAGATGAGATGTCTTTATTTTCATCTTTGTAACATCTTAAAAAGATTTCAAAAAAATCATACATAGTAGAATAATCGCTCTGCTGTCCTCCGTAGGGAGGATCTATATAGATTATATCTACATCAGGCTTCTTATCTTTTAAAAGAGAAATAGCATCCATGCGAGTTGCAAGGCATTGTCCAGAACCTTTAAATGCAATTGAATAAGAAGGTATATCATTAAACTGCATTTCATAACCTTGATTGCGAGCATGCTCCAATCTATGTTCCAGGTTTGCTAAAATTTGTCCATTATTAAGCCTTCCCCCTACATAGCATCTATTCATAATATAATGCATTACTGAAACCAGTAATAGAGAAGGTTCATATAAATGAAGCGGATCTTCATATCTCTTCTTTGAGCCTAATTTTATTTTTTTACTATTTTCGATTAAGAAATTAACGCAGTCTCCAGGCTGTAGATTAAATTTATGAAAAAAATTATTGTAAAAATTTGATAGTATTTCTTGTTCTTTTTTTGTTAATCTGTCGCAAAAATCAAAACGAGAAGATATCAAGGTATTAGATGTTTTAAGAACGCCAAATAAATCAACATACTTATTATAGTCAAATTGGACTTCATCATTTTGGATAAAGGCAACAGCATTTAAAAACGAAGATGCTAATAAATCATTACTCCAAACAGATGCCCCTAAACTCTTAAAAAGATAGCTAACAAAACTACTACCAGAAAATAAATCTAGTACTTTACCACCGTTAATTATAGTATGTAAATTTTCTTCATAAAAAATACGAGCCATGTTGACCAGCATTTTTCTTTTATTGCCTACATAAGAATTTCTAACTGATTCTAATTTATATTGAGCAAGACGAGCCTTAGTAATCCATGCATCTTTTTCATCTCCAAAAAGATCAACCTCATCTACTTGTCTCATTTCCAATCCTTTATTTCAAATTCTTCTTCTGTAGAATATATTTTACGCCTCTTTCTCGAATGAGACAACAGGTATTTCATATTATCCTGAAAATCAACAACATATGCATCTTTTTTAACTTCACCAGTTACAGGGTTAGTGTAAGGTCTTATGACCCTGCCGATTCGCTGTAATGCTCTGGTGGAGGATTTTCCAGAGCCAGCCAATATTAAGCAATCCAAAGGTCTCACATCGATACCCTCATCGAACAAACTACTGCTAATAGTTATTTTTGCTTCTCCTGATTTCATTTTGGCTATATGCTCGGCTCTTTCTTTACCAGAATGCTCTCCGTACATGAAAAAACTACCAGGAATCATAGATTCTAATTTCTTACCATGTTCTATCAGTCGAACAAGAACAAGAATATTGCGATTTGCTTCTATCATTTTATTGGTAATGTTCGCAATAAGAGTGTTACGTTCGTCATTATTAACGATACCCTCTTCATACACGGAAGAATAAGACCCTTCGAGATTATTTTTTCTATTATGAACAAAATAAATTGTTGGCTTTACAAGAAACCCCTGCTTAATAAGAAATGATGCGCTTATATCTGCTATTGTTCTCCCAAAACATGCATCAATAAGCATGTCATCTCCTTCATCTCTTACAGGAGTAGCCGACATTCCAAATCTATATCTAGCTGAAATAGAATTATCTGATATAATCTGGCATGTTTTACTTGCCCAGTGCTGAACTTCATCCGCAAATATCTGTTTAGATCCTCGAATAAAATCGACTATTTTTTTCTTATTATTGTCATCTAATTTTTGTTTATCAGATTCATCTTCTTCGTCATACTTGGCGAATTTTTCTCCGAGAGCCCTACATGCCGTTTGTACAGTCATTACTGTTATATCTTGAATATCGCATTCTCCGCCGCCAACTGCTCCAACTTTTATTGGGGAACCGTTTTTAGTTATAAATCTTTGCAGTTCATTCCTAGATTGTCTTAAAAGATCAATAGAAGGAACATAAAAACAAGCCGGTACAGCCCCCAATTTAGCTATAATTGCCGCCGCAATTGATGTTTTTCCACTGCCTGTTGCCGCTTTAATGATGCCTCTTTCTCTTTGATAAGATTTGTCTATAACCTCAGCCTGATAATCTCTAGCCTCAAATTCAGAAGACATAGAATATTCGCTTGAAGATACCTTTGGAGAACGAGCATCAATAAATGTTAAAGGGACTTCGCACTCTCTTAAAAATTCTCTTGCTTGATAAAACATTCCAGTAGGAAAATGAATGCCATCTTTTTTTATGGAACATCGACAGAATTTTTTGTTATAACAAACAACTGTTTGTACGCCATCCCATTTATTATTGAATTTAAAATTTTTACCTGACTTTTCAGAAATTTTTTGTTCAACAACTTTACTTTTCCAAATAGCTTTTTCATCGACAAAACCTAAAACTTTTTTAAGACTCTGATATATGCTTCTATCAAGAGAGCCTTCTATGTATGTTGTGGTATCTGTTACTCTTAGAGTAATTGGTTTTTGCGTCATAATTAACCTATAAACTTATTGTGATTTAAGATCGATTTCTTTTTGAGTCATAGGAAGTTTAATTCCTAATTGATAAATATTTGTCATCGGTCTATTTTCTTTTTTGATTTTTCTTTTATTCCATCTCTCTATAATAATATCGTCTCCCTCTGTCGCTCTATTATTTGGAAGCGGTAAGGGACCAGACCCCATATCTCTATTAATGTAACCTCTCTGATCATCAAAAGATGAAGATAGTTTTACATAAGATGGCGAAATATAAACCTTCATTATTGTTTTTTTCTTTCTGACATTAAAAATATCATAGTTTTCATTTGATCCATAATCCCAACCAATTGTTCGCCTGCGACCCATTGTTGACCATTTCTCATAAGCAATCTAATAGAATCTAATTTTCCATACATAGATTTCATTTTATCTTCTAATTTTCTATTAAAATATTCTTCTGTCCATTTAGATACATCAGTTGGATCGATACTATTATTTTTGTTTTCTTCTGCCATAATTTCCTCACCAAATTCGATCATTAGCAAGTAATTCTTGCAATGTCTTTGTTTCATCGGTTTTAAATTCTTCGCTCTGTATACGAAGCAATGTCTCAAAAGGAACTTCGTCCAAACCTCGCTCTCTTCTTACTGATTCCACTTTTTTCCATAAATCTTCTAAAAAAGATTTCCAAGTTTCATGAACAGTCCAGTCAGGGCCACGAGCCGGATCAAGCATTTTTTCAGTTAATCCCAAAGCCCACCAATTGCCAGTTAACGAAGCGGAAGCTTGAGATTCCTTAACTATAATATCGTTACTTATTTTTTCCATTTCTTCTGATTTGCACAGTACTGCTAATGTACTAAAGAAATCTTTTTCTTCTTGTTCAGAAAAAACCATCTTAATGTATTTTATAATAATACTTTTTATAGTAATATCAGTAAATAATTCTCTTACGAATGATTCTGCATCATTTTCTTCTGCTATATGATCTCTAATAATCTCTAATAATAAAAAAGCAGATCTTATGGATTCATTTTCTACTTCCATATTTAAAAAGACAAATGGAACATCAGAAAAATTATTAAATTCAGAAATATCTTTAATATAAATAGCAGCATCAATCATTCCTGATTTACCAGCTGCTATTTTCGTATTTTTAAGTTTGATTTTCTTAAATGGGCATATTATATCTTTCATCAGAATCCAAATTATTGGATGTTGATTTAATTTCATTGGTATAATATCGCCCCGTTTGAGACCCTCGTAACGGCCAGTAGCATCCAGATTTCTAACTAAAGCAAAAACTAATTTTGATATATTTGCTTTTATATCATCAGGAATATTAGTTAAATATTTAAGATATAAATATACTATGGAGAATATTGTTTTACCAAGACTTCCGCTTTTATTTAAGTAAAAAGTATTATTTTCAAACCTTATATCTAATTCATCTTCAAATACTATATCTATATCAATAAATTCCTCTTGATATATATGACATAAAATCTCTATCATTCTTTTTGCAAATATAAAATTACTTATTTTCGTTTTCATTATCGCTCTTGTTATCTTCTTTATCTTTCTTGTTATTCTCTTTATTAGGAATACCTATATATTTCATAAAGTCATCATGATTTTTTATATCTTTTAAATCTTTAATAAATTTATTAAATTCTTTTTGAGTTATTTTACTTTTAGTTATTTTATTCTTTTGAGTATCTATTTTTTTATCAGAACTATCTATAGAGTCAACGATACTAATAGCTATATCTCTCGTTGTTATATTTTCATCGTCGGGATCTATCATAAAAGCTACATATTGTTCGCATACAGAACATAAATACCAAACAACAAGAGTTGCAACAGAAGATTCAGATCGGAATTTTACTCCAACTGCATCAACATCTTTAAGATTTGTTTGACAATCGCAAAGCGGACACTTCTTTTCAAGAAGATATGGGCGAGCCCATTTTGGCAAAGGAATCATAAATAGTCCTTTCTTTATTTAGAACGTTCATAATCTAAATCTATATCGTATCTGAAAGTAACGCCTCTATTATCATGTATTCCAAAAATTTTCTGCTCAGGCCTTGTTCCTGGTAAGCAATTTTTTAGTGAATATATATCGCTACCAACAAACGCTCCATTTATGAACACTTTTCCATTAGTACTCGTCATTTCAGATGCATTATGAAAGTGACCAGCTAATGTATAATGATTATGGCTCTTTATTAAACCAGCCATTTTTCTTTCCGTATCTAATAACGCTGTAATTGGCGGATTTTTAGCAGATACATCGTCCCCATGGAACATCAAGAACTTATGGTTGCGTATTTCTGCCATATGCCACCAAGTTTTAGGTATATGGAATTTAATTCTAGGATTATCTTTAAAAGCATAAAGTAATTGCTGATATATAATTATATCCCAATTGCAATAATCTTTTTCCGCTCCTGAATAGCTTGTTCGACCATGATTTCCTCTAATTCCATAGAATTCTATTTCATCAAATATAGTAAGCCAAAACCATATAGATTCCATAAGAGATGTTACGCCCATTTGAACTTGATCATAAATTGGCATATTAATGTAAACTGGAGACCAAGCGCCAACATTGTTCATGCCAGCAACAACATCACCTAAAGAGAAAATATGTAACTTGCTTATTTTGTATAATTGCGAATGCAATTCGTAAATATCCGCAACAGCATTTTTTAGGTTTTCCATTCTCTGCTTAAAAATACTTAAATTATATTGGGAAATACCGCCAGTTTCAGCGAGGGTATGTTCTTGACCAATATGAAGATCGCTCAAAATAAGGCCTATATCTTCAGGAGAATAAGTATTTTTGCGATTCTTAGGTTCCCATTTATTTAAGGAAGCAGTAGGAAGAACTGCCGTGGACTTTATTACGGCATCTGCAATTATATCAGATCTAAGCCTAAATTTATCAAGCTTATCCTGTATGCCTCGTTCTGTTTTTACTTTAAAAGATTCAATTTCTCGCTTTTTGATTTTATCAATCGTCTTTCCAGTCCAATCTGTATTTTGATATTTATGACGTACAGAATCATAGGATTTTCCTAATTGTCTAGAAATAACGATATAAGGAGTACCCTTACTTCTTTCTAGGAATAGATAATTCACTTCATCTTCTGACCACGCGGTTGGAACAGATTTAGAAACGCTTAGATCATCCTGAACAGATCCACCAGCATATTTAGTCCAATTATATTCTTTATATTTACATTGGCATGCATTGGCTGTTCTACCAAGAATTTTGCCAATAGCTGACCATTCAGTTTTATCCTTAACTAAATTATAAAGATGGTCTATCTCTTCCTGGGTCCAAGACCTTCCGGTATTAATTTTATTCATTTCAAACCTCTTTTATTTGAGAAATATTATTTTTATAACATCTATAAAAATTGTTCCAAACCGTCATATGAGCTTGAATCATTTCGCCTTTATGTTTTTGAGTCATTCCATTAGAATTACTTCTATACTTTATCAAAGCCCTTGGTAGGTTCGCCATTTTTTTGCCCGAAAGAATAGCACGACACCATAAATCCATATCAGGAACAGTATATATTGATTTATCTAAAGTATATTTTCCCAATTTCAAGAAATCATCTCTCCTGAACATGGTAGATGGATCAATCATCGGATTTTGCTTTTTAATCAGCATTTGGCTACATATAGAAGAATAAGAAAGAGCAGGATAATCCATAATTCCTATAAAATTATTATCTTCATCTATCTTTAAAGCGTGAGAACCTACACAAAATATATCATGATTATTATCTAAAAAGCCGCACTGTTTTGATAATCTTTCCGGCATACTGATATCGTCGCCATCATGTATGGCGATGTATTTGCCAGAAGCCAAAGATATTGCTTCATTACGTCTTGTTGGAATTTTTTTATTGTCTTTATTATTTATGAGATGAGCAGGACATTTTATTTTTTTGTTACAAACTTTATCCCAAGTTGAATCGCTAGAACCATCATTAACTATTATAATTTCAAAATCTTTGTATAATTGATCTTCGCATATAGACTTTAAAGATTCATCAATGAACTTTTCGCAATTATATAAGGTTGTTATAACTGAAACTTTAGGCACTTATGATATCCTTGTATTGGATTTTTATCTTTTCCCAATCAAATTCAGATAAAACATGATTAATGCCTGATCTTTTTAGTTTATTGCTTAATTCATTATCGGTAAGAATAGATAACATATTTTGTTTAAAAGTATTATACATGTTGTTATCATAAATAAATTTACCGTGGGATTTATTTTTTCCCTCAACAATCAAGCCTCCAGAAAGAGAAGAAACATTTCCGACATTCAATGACACCCAAGGTAATCCACAAGCCATAGCCTCTAGTATAACTAATGGAGCAACTTCTATTTGGGAAGGAAAAGCAAATAAATCAGAAGATTTAAAAGCTCCGATTGTATCCTCTCTTGATATATTTATGAGAACTTTACTTTTAAAAGGCATCTTCTTAAGATTACTAATTAAATTAGCTCTTAATGATTGCGCTGGTTGAAAATTCACGTCAGTACAAATAAAAACTATAGTAAAATCCTGAAAAGAAGAATGCAACAGTTTTAAACTATGCATCAAATGTTCTTGCCCCT
>JACCDT010697861.1_pt1 | contig 72004 bp, 57 predicted proteins | sample 7446291 | NCBI WGS metagenome assembly JACCDT01 (sample SAMN15323446, study PRJNA562643) | freshwater metagenome | isolation source: river surface water | place: USA:Blue River Watershed | collected 2017-08-17 | reverse complement strand
TTAGACTGGCGCGGTTTTGGTGGAAGCGACTGGCAAGATTCACCTTACTGGTTCCCAGACTATCTCGCTGATCTCGACGCTCTACTGGAGTTGATGGCGCCCAACGTGGCTGCCAGCCTGATTGGGCACAGTATGGGAGGTAACGTCGCCAATTTGTATGCCGGTGTTCGGCCTGAGCGTGTTGCTCGTTTGATTTCGCTCGAGGGTTTTGGTTTACCGAGGACGCCAGCTGAGCATGCGCCTGAACGCTATGCGAAATGGCTGGAGCAGTTGCGTGCCGGACCACAACCGTCTCGCTACGATTCAATCGAGTTATTGGCAACGCATCTTCGACAGCGAAACGCACGGCTCCCTGAAGAAAACGCCAGTTTTATCGCTGGGGCGTGGATGCAGCGGCGTGAGAATGGTCTCCCGCGGATGCATTTCGATCCGTTTCACCGTTACGTCAACCCGGTTCTGCATCGTCGCGAAGAGGCTGAGGCTTGTTGGTATCGCGTCGAGGCAGATACTCTGTTGGTGCTGGCGACGGAGTCAGAGTATCGGCGTCGTCTAGATCACGAAGGCGATGTTGAGCGCATGCACCGTTGTTTCAGGCGCTTAGCCGTCGAGGATCTGCAGGGGCTTGGGCACATGATGCATCATGAGGACCCGGCTAGAGTTGCCGACGTTATTTTTCGCTGGTGGTCGTCGAGGAGAGCGTGAATATGAAAAAGAGTGTTTTTTTCGCGGCGGTTTTGGCGGCAGGTGTCGCAAGCTTGTCCTCTGCTGCGGAGTTCGTCACTTTCGATCCGTCGCGCTATTCACAGGAAGTCACCGAATGTGATCGTCTGGCATCCCATCCTGACGATCCGTTCAAGCTTGCTCCGGGAATCTCTGAAGGCAAGGTCGACTTGGTCAAGGCCGTTCCGGCCTGCCTCGAGGCCGTCACTCGCGATCCGAAGAATCCACGCTTGAATTACATGTATGGCCGTGTGCTCGGTTACGCCGGTCGTGGTGCGGAGGCGCTGCCGTATCGTAAAGCGTCAGTCGATGGCGATTATCCGCAAGCCTTGTTCGTGATCGGCTACATCACACTGTATGGCTATAACTTTCAGCCAAAAGATGTCTGTCGCGCCGGCGAGCTGCTCCATCGATCCGCTTTGCACGGCCGCATGGCGGGACAACTGGGCTTCCCGCGCTATGTGCTTGAAGGGCGATTCGATGCCTGTCCCAGTGTTCGGCGTGATCCAGTAGAAATGCTGGAGTTCGTTGCCGCTGCGCGTAAACAGTTTGGTAGTGACTATTACAAAGGGTTGCTTGCCGACGCGATCGAGGAAGACCTGAAGCGCTCGCTCGCTAAATAGCTCACGATGACCGAATCCGATTCCAGCACAGCACCGCTTCGCCCCATGGGGTTGCATGCGACAGCCACCCTGGCTGGCTACCTTGGTTTGTTACCTTTCGTGGCGGCTTTGTTCGGTGCGATGTTCGGAAGCGGTCCGTTCTGGTGGCAAACCAGTGAGCGTCTTGCGTTGGGCTGGGGTGCGGCGATACTCGGATATGTATCGGCCGTTCATTGGGGCTTGGCATTAGCCGGAAGATGGCCATGGACCGCGGGCATCGTTGTTGGGAGTACATTGCCTTCCGTGCTTGCAGCCGTCGCGGTAGTGATTGGCGGAGATCGTGGTTTGGCGCTGCTTGTCGCCGGCTTTGGTGTTTTCTGGTTATATGAGCACCGTCAATATCAGCACGACTTGCCCGCTGACTATCTTGCGCTACGACGGAATCTTTCTTTGACAGTCTGTGTGCTGCTGGCTTTGACGGCAATCGCACTCGACCATGCCCGGGTGTACCCATGATGCTCGAAGATTTGGCTGAGGCGAAGTGGCTACGAGCGTTGATCGTGGTCTTTTCCTTGGTTGTTCTCGGCCTTCTCGCTTTCCAGGTGCTACAGCCTTTCTTGGTGCCCGTGGTTTGGGCTGTGATTTTGGCGTACGTCACTTGGCCAATGCACGAGCGAGTCGTTGTTCTGTGTCGCGGTCATCGTGAGTTAGCGGCCCTCATCATGACTTTGGCACTTAGCGCCGCGATCATTCTTCCTATCGTATGGTTAATCATCCTCGTGCAGGCAGAAGCGCTGCCGATTTATCGCGAGCTCGCGCCGCTACTGGCAAAAGTCGAGTTACCGGAATCCGTCAAACAAATCCCGTTGCTTGGACCTCGTCTCGTTGAAATCGTCGAGCAATTTCAGCGCGATCCATCGAGTATCGATGCGGCAATCCGCGACTTTTTTTCGCAATCCTCCGGTGAAGTGAGTGCAGTCGTCGGTGGTGTGGGGCGTAACATCATCAAGCTCGGGCTCGCGATGTTTTCTTTATTCTTCATGTATCGCGATGGCGAGCACGTTGCAGCGCAGGTTGAGCGCATGCTGCAGCAATTCTTCGGCAAGGTTCGTGTTTCTCACTATCTCGATGCTATTGGCAGCACCGTCAAGGCGGTCGTTTATGGTTTGGTGCTGGCGGCACTGGCGCAAGGCACTTTAGCGGGAATCGGTTACGCCGTTGCTGGTGTGCCGGCGCCGATCATCTTTGGCATCATGACTTTCTTGGCGGGACTGATTCCCTTCGTGGTGCCGTTCATGTGGACGGGAGCGAGTATTTATCTTTTCCTGACTGGCAACACGGTCGAGGCAATTGGTCTCGCCATTTGGGGTGCAACTGCTGTGAGTTGGATCGACAACATCGTAAGGCCGCTCGTCATTAGTGGCGCGACTCGCATCCCCTTCTTACTCGTGTTGTTTGGTGTGCTCGGCGGCCTCGCTGCCTTCGGCATGGTGGGTCTTTTCATCGGCCCCGTGATACTCGCGGTGCTGATGGCGATCTGGCGCGAGTGGATAGCGGAGAAACGCTCTCAAGCTGATCCGACCTGATCAGGTTTGCGAGCGATTCATCCAGGCCGGCATCTCAGGCCCCTGATACTGCTGCATTAAACGCAGCAATCGATCTGCATCATCGTCTATCAGAAGCATGTCGCGAACTCCTGCACGCAGGAATCCCTCTTGCTGCACGTGATCGAGGAAAGTGCCTAGGCCAGAATAGAATCCATCTACGTCGAGGAGTGCGCAGGGTTTTCGATGTAAACCGAGGTGAGCCCAAGTCCACACTTCGAATAGCTCCTCGAGTGTGCCAACGCCCCCGGGTAGCGCAATGAATCCGTCGGAGAGATCCGCCATCATGGCTTTACGCTCATGCATAGATTCGACGACGCGCAGATCGACGGCGCCGCGGTGAGCGACCTCTAATTTGACGAGATTGCGAGGAATGACGCCGATGACTTCGCCGCCTTCGGATAGGGCTGCATCCGCGACCGCGCCCATCAGGCCAATGCCGGCACCGCCGTAAACGAGTCCAATGCCTGAGCGCGCGAGAAGGCGTCCAAGTTCATGTGCAGCAGATCGATAGATCTCTTTAGTGCCCGGATTGGCACCGCAGAAAACGCATAGTCTCTTCATCGCAATTGCTGCAGGAGGATGCGAGCCCAATCTTGCTGCTCGCGCGGTAATTCGATGAACAGAAGATGAGGCATGGCTGATGTCGCCTCAACGGCGGCTGATCGCAACGGATCGCCGATCGGTGAGGCCAGTAAGATCGGATTGCGGTATGTGGCGAGTTTCTTTTCCCAAGGATAGGCAAAGGCTGCCTGATGAGCGTGCCGCCACATCCCATTCGAGCGGAATAGATCTAGCAATCGAACTTGAACTCGCATCGGATCGAGTTCCGTATCGCTATTGATGATGTTACTGCGTTTTGCTCGGAACCAAGGCCAGAAGAGACTTTGATCGCGTACGACGTACCAGGCTTCGACCAGATGCCCGCCGTACCAGACCGGTTTTATTTCTGGCGTGTAGTGCTCGATTAGTTCACTGCGCAGAGCAGCGCTCGCCAAAACGGGACTCAGCATCACCGTTCGGTTCACGCGATTTTTTACGAGTGAAGCGAGCTCAAGTGCAATGAAGGCGCCGCCGCCTACGCCAATCACATCGACTTCATTGATCTTGAGTGTTTGCAGCGCCTGGTCAATGGCCTTGGCGAAACCGCCGATCGTGACTTTGCCGCGAGGCAAGGTATTGTCCGACTCGCCGTGACCCGGCAGATTGATGGCAAGCACGGGGCGGTGACCAATGAATCCGGCGGCCAGACGATCAATGCTTTCGGTCGAACCGCCAGGCTCATGTAGGATGAGCACGGTTCGGCCGTCGGCGTCGTCATTGCGTCGAACGCGCAGTTGACCCGCTTCAACATCAACGTAGTCCTGCCAAAGGCGGCCACGTAAACCCAAGTTCACAGACGACCTTGGCATCTTCGGCGGCTTGTGGCGCTTTATGTAGTCGCGACAAAGATCGAGCGTTTGCTCCGCTGTGCCGCCTTTTGTCACCGTGACGCAGCTGGCCGGATGACTGACTTTGTCGAGATCGGCCGATAGCACGTCCGTATCAGCTGCCGTAACGAGAATGGGCGTTGTCGTTTGGCGCAGTGCGATATCGGATCGCATCGTGAATGCGGCGCGATAGCCAACCCGGTAATGATCGCCGGCACGCATGAAATCAAGCAGCGCGTTATGTAGCCCCTCTGCCGGCGGAACGTCGAACGACAAGCGAGCCGCACTCGACTTTCGATACCACGGGAAGAAGATGGTTTGCTCACGCATTCGAGCCCACAGCCAGGTGAGATGTGAGCCGTCCCACTTGGGTTGCAACGGGGGCAAGTAATGTTCGATGAAGTCTTGCCGATCCGGCTCCGTCATCACCACATAGCCATTGACTGCGGCACACACGATACGATCCGGATGGGCAGCGGCCAGCGCGCCGCTGATCATCGCGCCGGTATGAAAACCATAAATAGCAGCTCGCTCGATACCGAGTGCATCCATGAATTCGATGACGGCTTCCGCGAAGTCGCTGGCTTCGGCGCGATCGACACCGAGCGGATCCGACAAGCCGAATCCCGGCGTGTCAGGAGCAATGCAGGTGAAGTGCGTCTTCCAGCGCTCCATCGTGGCCAGCATGTCGCGCGAGGAGAGAGGAGATTGGTGCAGGCACAGCACCACCGGACCTGACCCAACACGACGATAGTGCACCTGTCGCGGACCCCATCGCCCGTTGGTGATGGAAGCAAAGTGCCGCGTGATGCTGGTCGTCATGTGCAAATCCCACCGATTTATCCTTCGAACAAACTACCATTGCCCCATGGATCAGGCGAGTGGTGTGCGTGCGGCTCTCCAGCACGCAGATTTCCGGCGGTTTGCTTTCGGACGGTTTTTCGCCACGCTCGCTTGGCAGATGTTGGGTGTGGCGGTCGGTTGGCAGGTCTACTCCATCACCCGCGATCCACTCGATCTTGGCCTCGTCGGATTAGCGCAGTTCTTGCCGTTTTTCCTCTTGGTGTTGCCAGCCGGTCAACTAGCTGATCGGATGGATCGACGCTTATTGATCGTCATTGCCTATGTCATCGAGATTTCCTGTGTTTTGGTGCTGATCGGATTTACTTGGTCCGGTAGCCAGGAGATTCTTTGGGTCTTTTTTGCGATGGGTCTCTTTGGCGCAGGTCGAGCGCTATGGATGCCGACTTCGCAGGCGATGACGGTCAATCTAGTTCCATCGAGTGTGTTTCCTGCGGCCGTCGCATTCAACTCGACCCTTTTCGAGTCAGCCGTCATCGTCGGGCCGGCCTTGGGCGGGCTTCTATATGCCTTTGGCGAATCGATGAACGCAGATCAAGGTGCAATGTGGGTTTACGTCAGCGCCTTGTTGATTCTGGTCATCGTACTTTGGTTGATGTTCGGCATCCGGCCCATCCGGGCGCCGCCCACAGAGAAAAAATTCGCATGGCACGAACTGGCTGAGGGCTTTCGCTTCGTGCTTCGGCGTCGGCCGGTGCTCGGTGCGATATCGCTCGATCTGTTTGCCGTACTGTTTGGTGGCGCTACGGCGCTGTTGCCGATGTTCGCCGCAGATATCCTGCACGTCGGTCCCGAAGGCCTTGGCCTATTGCGTACCGCTCCGGGCGTGGGTGCGGCGCTGACGGCCATCTGGCTTGCACGACGACCGATTTCGCGGCACGCCGGGCGCTGGATGTTCGGCGGAGTGGCGGTTTTCGGTCTCTCCACCGTCGTGTTTGGTTTATCGACTTCATTTTGGTTGTCGTGCTTCGCGCTCTTCTGTCTCGGCGCGGGTGATATGGTCAGCGTGTTCGTACGCCATCTTTTGGTGCAGCTCGAGACGCCCGACGCGATCCGGGGCCGGGTCAGCGCCGTCAGCTCCATGTTCATCGGCGCCTCTAACGAGCTCGGCGAGTTCGAGTCCGGATTGACGGCCAGTTGGTGGGGTCCGGTTCACGCCGTCGCCATCGGCGGTGTTGCCTGCCTGCTGATCGTCGGGGTTTATTGGCGCTTGTTTCCGGAGCTACGTCGCCTCGATCGCTTTCCTCAACCGGAGACTTGAAGCCCGCTAGCTGAGCCATATTGGCGTGGCATACTCTGCGTTCTATCGGAGGAAATGATGCGTCACCGAGCTTCAGCTTCCTTGCCACTCGTTTGGATCCTGCCCCTGACTCTGGCTGGCTGTATGAGCGCCACCATTCAGGAGAGTCGCGAGTTACCGACTCAAATCGTCGATGGCGAGGCGGTCGTGATTCTGGCCAAGCCGCAGATCGAAGGGGTCGCGGCCGAGGACGAGTTCATGGACTGTGTCGGACGTGGGCTCAGTCAGGGTGAGCGCCCGATAGCGGTGCGTGATAACAACGCCTTCGTCGATGAACTCTTTCCCTGGTTCGAACCGGGTACGGCGCCCACCCGCCCTGAAGCCGTGACGCAACTTTTGGCGCGGCCAGGTGTCGGTGAAAGAGTGACCGCGACTGGCGTGCGCTACTTGGTTTGGTTGGACGGCGGTACGCGTCGAACGGACGGTGGCGGCAGCTTGGCCTGTGGGGCAGCGCCCGGCGCGGCGGGTTGTATCGGCTTTGGTTGGTGGGAAAAGGAATCGGCCTACGAGGCCACTGTCTGGGATTTGAAACAGGCGAGGTCGGCGGGAAGCGTGGAGACCAATGTGACGGGAACATCTGCCATCGTGGGCGCCGTAGTGCCGTTGCCGTTCATTGCGCGCGTGCAGGGGACGGCCTGTGATCGACTGTCCGAACAGCTACAGAACTTTTTTCAAGGGGGCGGCAATCCATGATGCAGAAGTCGGCCTATTGGGCCGCCATCGCCGCGCTAACGCTCGCTGGATGCGCAACCCCTCCGGTCGTTCAGCCGCCGAGCTTGCCTTCGCCAACGCCGCCGCCCACGGGCGGTATTCCCTCGCCGCCGAGCGTTCCGGCACCGTCACCTAGCGAGGGATCGAACAAGCCTGCGCCGAGCGAGGAGACAGGTGAGGCTACGACGGCTGACGAGCGGCGCGACGTTCTCGACAAATCTTTGGATGACTCGCTCGGCGAGTTCGACAAAACTCTCAACGAGGAGCAGCGACGAACCGCAGCGGAGCGTGATGCGCGCACGGCCTCAAGCGGCAACAGTGCTGGTGACGGAGGTGGGCGCGGCGCTGTCGAGCCAGGATCGCGCGAAGGCGATCTGCGCTCGGAACGTGGCATGGCAGCCGGTGGATCTGCAAATCAGGCAGGCGATCGACAGGACCGTGGCACTGTCGGTGCTGGCAGCGGCGCTCCCAACCGCGGAGTCGACGCAGGCGACGATGATGACATCGTTGCAAGGCGACTTCGACGGGCCGCCGAACAGGAGACGGATCCAGAACTCAAAGAAAAGCTTTGGAAAGAGTATCAAGACTACAAGCGCAACGCCAAAGGCGGGTGATGCAAGTGACGAGCGTAGCTAAGGAGCGGCAGCGCATGAGACTTATTGCAGCAACAATGATGCTGGGTGTGGTGGCACTGCTAGGTGGTTGCGTCGTTAAAGAAACACGACCTCTGGCCAAGATCGACGCCGTTCAGGCGAAGGTTCAAATTCCGGAAGCTGAACTACTTGATGTCGCCTTGCAGCATTTCGATCCCGGTGTGCCGGCAGACCTAGTCAACGATGAAGAGGCTCTCGATAAGCGACGTATTTATCCCGATGTTCGTTCTGCTGAATCGCGATTATTGCCAATGCGATTGCGTACCACGCTCGAGAATTCAGGGCAGTGGGGCGCCGTGCGTGTCGTGCCGGACGCAGTTCAATTCGTCGACGTCATCGTGACGGGCAAAATCGTCGAATCGACGGGTTCTCGGCTGGCGCTGTCAATTAATGCTGTCGATGCGTCAGGGCGAATCTGGATCAAAAATAAAACGTACTCTGGTGATGCGGATTTGGGAGCCTACAAAACGGATGCATCCTTGCGTGCCCGAGATCCGTTCCAAAACGTTTATGCACAGATCGCCAATGATCTAGTCAGTGCCCGAGATATTTTGAGTGCGAGCGAAAAGCGCGAGCTGCGTCAGATTGCAAAATTGCGTTTCGCACAAGATCTCGATCCGCGCTCGTTCGAGGGTTATCTTCAGAAGTCCGCTGATGGGCGTTACCGTTTGGCGCGGTTGCCCGCAGACAATGATCCTGCCGTGGTACGTATTTCGAAGATTCGTGATCGTGATGCTGCCGTCATCGATACGCTCGATGGCTATTCACAGGAGTTCTCCGACAAGTTGTTTGACCCCTACGGTAGTTTCCGCCGCACTAGTCGAGAGGCAATCGAGCGTGAGGACAAGGCTCGCGCTCAGGCGATGACCAGAACAGCCTTGGGTGCCGCTGCTGTGCTCGGCAGTATCTTCGCCAGCAGCAATTGCGCCTCGACCGACTACAACTGCAGACGTATTGATAGCGCTGTTCGAACGGCTGGCGCGGTGGGTGGCGTCGCCGCTGTTATGTCGGGGATTCAGAAGTTCTCCGATGCCAAGGTCGCCGCTCAGGAAGTTAAAGAATTGGCTTCGAGCTTCAGTAATGAGGCTGCCGCTCAGACCATCGAAGTCGAAGGGCGAACACTGAAACTCACGGGCACTGCCGAAGAGCAGTATCGCGAGTGGCGTCGATTGCTCGCGGCCATCTATCGGGAAGAAAACTCGCCCGCACCAAATCCTTGATCGAGATTTCGACGTGACCGTACTCGTCAAGGGCCAAAAGCTCGTCGATCGATTCGTATTGCTCGATCCACTCGCTCAGGGTGGGCGATTCGAGGTATGGCGCTCGCTCGATGAGCGCCGTGGCTCTCAAGTGGCGTTGAAGATTGCCATTGTTGCGCAACTGGATGGTTCGGGCGAAGAGACGGCGTGTTGGGAGAGTTTCCAGCGAGAGTATTCAATCTCACGCCGACTCGACCATTCCGGAGTCGTTGACTTGGATGAGCCTGTCCGTGACGACTTAGTGTTGGTTTTACCGATGACGCTGGCCGCGGGTGACTTGCGACCCTTACGAGGTAAGAGCTACACGCAAATCGTTCCTTTGTTGATCGAGGTTTGCGATGCGCTTGATCATTTGCACTCTCGGGGTGTGGTGCATCGTGACTTGAAGCCGTCGAACGTTCTTCTCGATTTCACAGGTCGTATCCGCCTGAGCGACTTTGAAATCGCTGCTGTCGATGGATTGGCGCCACCAAGTTCAATCGGGTCACCCTTCAGCGCGAGTCCGCAGCAAAGACGCGGTCTAGAACCGTCGATTCTCGACGACATTTATGGTGTCGGTGCGCTCGGTTATGAGCTCTTATCGGCTTATCCGCCCTATTTCCCCATCCAACCTGGCGCAGCGGAAGAGCAGGTTCCAACGCTGAAGCCGGTTCATCCCGTTCCGCCCGTGTTGCATGCGTTGTTGCAACAATGCCTCTCGGGCGATGCGACACTACGTCCGACCAGCGCGCGTGAATTGCGCGAGCAATTGGCGATGCTCCTCAGCGTGCCGAGCGGGATTCGCGCGATTCGAGTTGAACCAGCATCGGTTGCTTCGAGGACCGATACTCCTACGCAGCCGCGTCGATGGTTGCCTTGGCTCGCCGGCATCGGGAGCATGACACTACTGGCAGCGACCTTCTGGCTCTTACCTCGTTTTGCGCCGGGAATGACGGAGGTGACGATCAGTCGCAGCAATTCGAGCACCACTGAGATTCCGGCGCCGGTGCTGAGTGCCGAGGAGAAGAAGCAGCAGGCGCTGTTCAATGAACGCTACGCCGAGTTTTCCAAGGCCCTAGAGGAACTCGAATCGCAGGCAGCAGGCGTGTGGGGCGGTGAGTCATTTGGAGCTGCAAAGTCGATGGGCGAGATGGCGCTTGCCGCCTCGACAGATCGTGATCTGTCACTAGCCCTTGATCGTCTCGGGCTGGCCATGCAGCGCCTGACCCGTATCGCAAGCGAACGACCGAGTACCCTCGCGACCTTGACCTCGACAGCCAATGAGGCAATCGATGATGGTCGATTGGAGGTCGCTCGACAATCTTTGGAACGAGCATTGTTAATCGATCCCGAGCATCAGCCTGCCGTACGCGGATTACAACGTATCGTCGCGTTGGGACCGCTTTTGCCGGCGTTGGTAGAAGCCGAGACCGCGCAACTCGCTTACGACAACTTGCGAGCGCTAACCTTGTACGAACAAGTGCTTCGCGCCGATCCAGAAAACACGACGGCGCGAGAGGGAGCGGCACGAGCGCGTCGCGCGTTGAGCTCCGATCGATATGCAGCCGCCATTGGTGAATCTCTGGCTGCATTGAGATCTGGCAGAGCGGAGGCAGCTCGTGACGCGTTAGCTCGAGCGCGCTCTCTACGAGCCGATGGCGCCGAGATCCCAACACTGCAGGCCGACATTGCCGCTGTCGGCGAGCGATCAGATCTTGATGACGAGCGAAAGCGCATTCTCGACCTGGAGCGTGCCGAGAATTGGGGTGATGCATTGAAGGCATACGAAGACTTGCTCGCGAAAGATCGCAGCTTGGAGTTTGCGCGCGTCGGTCGAAATCGAGTGATACCGCGCGCCGAGCTCGGTCGTCGACTCGAGGCTTTGATTGCTGCGCCGACTCGTCTCTCTGCTCCCGAGGTGCGCCGTGAAGCGGCGCGCTTGTTGGCGGAAGCGGCCAGAGTTAAGGGTGACGCGCCGGTTTTGCGCAGCCAAGCGGACCAAGTGAGTGCGGCGGTTCAGATCTATGAGAAGCCGGTCAGAACCATATTTCAGTCGGATGGGCAGACACGGATTGTCGTGCAGCGCATCGGTATCTTCGGCTCGTTCACGCGAAAAGAATTAGATCTTAAACCGGGTCGATATGTGATTGTCGGTACACGCGAAGGTTTTCGTGACGTTCGTCGCGAAATCAACGTCGTGCCAAGCGGGCCCGAGCTCATCGTCGATGTGCGCTGCACGGAGGTCATTTCGTGATCACCGAGGTGGTCTTACATGAGCCAGCGGGTGATCGATCGTTATCCCTGCCGCTACTGATCGGCTCATCGAGTCAATGCCACATCCGCGCTCCCGGTTTCGCACAAGATGAGGTGTTACGCCTGTTTTGTGAAGGCGACTCGATTTATCTGGAAGCGATTACGCCAAGTGCAGCATTGATCGACGGGCAGATGCTCGAGCGCCATGTGAGTCGTGCTGTCAACGCGGGTTCAGTGCTCGTCGCGGGTGACACGCGCATCGTGTTTTCATACGAATCCGGGTTGCTGTCGTTGTCGATTCGTCATATCGAGGGCAATCAGACGGTTGTTCCGTTGCGCTCGACTTCAAGTATTTCAGACAACGAAGATCAGCGTGATGTTCCCATCAAGGTTGCTGTCATCGCACCGGAGCAGAAGACGTCGCGCACCCTGTCTGAAAGCTTTCGTGGCAGCCGCTCGTGGTGGTTCGTATTGGCGGCGAGCGCGATCATGGTAGTTCTTCTCGCACTCTTGTTTCGATTCGTTCGTATCGAGATCGAGGTGCAACCTGCTAGTGCTTCGGTGAATGTGGCGGGCCCAGATTGGTCGTCTGCCGGTAGTGTGTTTGCTTTGCCGGGTAAACGAACTATTGAAGTTAGTGCCGAGGGATATCGCAGTGTCGCGCGTGAGATCGAGATATCTCCCGACTCGATGCTCAAACTGCAGTTTCGACTGGATCCGCTACCCGGAGTACTCGAGGTCGATACTGGCGGGGTTAAGGCGGTTGCCTACGTCGATGGCGTCGAAGTAGGCCCGGTGCCTGGCGAACTGCAGATACCCGCAGGCACTAAGACTTTGCTACTCAAGGCCGATCGTCACCTCGATTTCGTTCAGGCGATCGAGATAGAGGGTCTCGGCAAACGTCAATTCTTGACGGCTGCTCTGCGCTCATCATGGGGCAAGGTCGAGATCATCGCTGATCGTCCAGATGTCACCTTGCGCCTCAATGAAAATGAGCCTGTGCCCCTACCTCCGGCGCTAGATCTGCCAGCTGGCGTGCATCGTCTTGAGATCATGGCGCCCAACGTGAAGCCTTGGCGTAGTGTGGTGCTGGTCAAAGCGGGAGAAACGCTGCGCCTCGGGCCCATCGAATTTGGTGCGCCTGATGCCGTTGTCAGAATTCGATCGACCCCTTCCGGTGCCGATGTGACCGTCGGTGGTGTTTATCGCGGCAAGACGCCTCTGCAGGTCGAGCTGGCACCGGGTGTTGAACATGAGTTGCTCGCCGTCTTGCAAGGATACGAGCCGATGACCCGACGTGTTTTTGCCGAGCCATCGGGTAAGGTAGATTGGTCTCCGTCCTTCAAAGCAATACTCGTGGAGCTGTCGTTGCAGGGGGAGCCCGGCGACGCAGAGATTTTCGAGGGCTCGAAAAGCCTCGGACGTGCCCCTTTGACTCTAAAGCTCCCCGCGCGCGAGCACCGTCTCGAGTTGCGCGCCAACGGGATGCAGTCTCAGGTGCTACGAGTGGACTTGTCGAATGGCGAGGCTCGTCGTCTCGACTATCGACTCGTCCCGAATGGACGAACTGCGGATTGGCAGCCACCACCGGCAGCGCTGCGCTCGTCAACCGGAACGCTCTTACGATTGATGCCGACGGGGAAAGCGACCCTCGGTAGCGAGCGTCGCGAACAGGGAAGACGAGCGAACGAGTTTTCGCGTCGTGTCGAGCTCACGCGAGCCTTCTACCTCGGCACACGAGAGGTGACCAATGCCGAGTTTCGTCGGTTCAAGCCTGCGCATGCATCAGGGTTCATCGGCAAACGAACGCTCGATCTTGACGCCTTGCCCGTAACGTCCGTTACCTGGGCCGATGCCGTCGAGTATTGCAACTGGCTATCGGAACAAGAGGGGTTGCCACCTGCTTACGAAAAGAAAAACGGCAGGTGGGAGTTACGTTTACCGGTGACGACGGGCTTTCGCTTGCCGACGGAAGCGGAATGGGAATTCGCCGCTCGGTTTTCGGGGGAGAATGCCGCATTCCGTCGCTACGAATGGGGTAACGACTTGCCGCCGCCTAGCGGTATCGCGAATCTCGCTGGGATGGAGGCCGTGGCTGAAATGGCAGACGTACTCGACAACTGGCAGGATGAGTACCCGGTGGTAGCACCACCTGGCAAATTTGCGGCTAATACACTCGGCTTATTTGATATGACCGGTAACGTCTCCGAATGGGTACACGATGCCTATAGCTCATTCGATTCGAGCGGTGGCGGTCAGAATCCGTTAGGGCCTGCCGACTCGGCACGGCGAGTCATCAAAGGGAGTTCCTGGCGCAGCGCCAACTACAGTGATCTGCGTCTCGCCTGGCGCGAAGGCGCTGACGGTGCGGCACAAACGATCGGCTTCAGGGTAGCAAGATATGCAGAGTAGTCAGAGCCGAACATGGCGTTTGATTTGGCTGACGGCGATCAGCGCGCTGGTTTGCTGGTTGGCGTCGGTCATGATGTTAAGAGCGTTGGCGCAGACCGTGGAGACTAACGAAGCGGAGCCGACAGAGAGGCGTGCGCCTCAACCCAAGATCTCTGATGAGGAATCGCCTGAGTATCGCGACTCCGCCGATAACAATATCAGCCTACCGGTCGACATATGAACAAGAAACTGCCGAACGAATTTCTTTTTACCGTCGTGGCGCTTTTGATCGTCACGATATTTGTACATGCAGCCTATGTCTTGCACATACGACCGGTCGCAGAGGCGACTTTGCGTGGCGATCGGGAAAGAATGGCTGTCGATCCAAATTATGTCGCCGAGCGTTCTTTTTACGTCATCATCAAAGATTACGAGCAGGAAGCCGAAATTATTCTGATGCTCTGGGCATTGGCGATTATTGGCTACAAGGCCGTTGCACAGCAGCGCGAATTGCGAGTTTTACATGCCGAAGTGCTGCGTCTGCCTGATGGCACGCGGATTCTTCCGGAAGATACGCGCGAGTACACCCGTCAGTTAGAAGCTTTACCGGCGGCAGATCGTGAGGCGCTGGTTCCGCGTGCTCTCATGGCGGCACTGGCCCGATTTGGTGCGACCCGCAATGTACAAGATGCCTCAACCGTCGCTCATGGGATTTGCCAGTCTGAAGCGGAAAGGCTCGATTCAGATCTCGCACTATTGCGCTATATCGCCTGGGCCATTCCTGCAATTGGGTTTATCGGCACCGTGCGCGGTATCGGCGATGCGCTATCACAAGCACACAAGGCCGTCACCGGAGATATCTCTGGAGTGACCGAGGGGCTCGGCGTCGCCTTTAATTCAACGCTCATCGCTCTGATTTTGTCGATTTTACTGATGTTCCTGATGCAGCAACTGCAGCGAGTACAGGAGCGTCGAGTTCTCGATACCGAAACTTGGCTGGATGAGAAGATCATCCGAAACCTGCAGGTTCGTATGTGACGATGATCGGCACTTACCTCGGCAACGAGACTCCGGTCGTCGCAGTCGACGGCAAGAGAGAGGATGTTGCTCTCGACTCGTTCGCTGGCAGCGAAACGGCCTGTCATGCTGTGGTCCCCATCAGCGCTGACATCACTTCAGTCGCCGAGATGCTCAGGCAACTGCAGCAGCACAAGCTCTCGGTTCAAGCACTTCATGATGCCGCGGCACTTGCTGTCGCTTCGCTGGGTTTTGACGGAACAGCATTGTTCGTCGAGATAGCGGAAGAGGCTGGCGCAGTCGCTCGTGTCGTGACGACGGAGGGCGAAGTGCGCCGACAAGCGCTATTAAAGCGCGAGCGCGGTGGCCGTCGCGCGCTGCGGCGAGTATGGACAGATCTGATTGCCGAATCGATGGTGCTCTCGCATCGCTTCGATCCACTGTACGACCGTGATTCAGAGACCCGTCTCTCTGGTTTGTTGTGGGACGCAGCGCGATGCGCTGCCGAAGAGGGCTCTGTTTTGGTTACATTGCCCACTCCGCGAGGCGATTGCAGTATCACGCTGACGCGCGATCAGTTCGCCGTCAGTGCCGCGTCAATCTATCGCGACCTGTCCAGCATGTTGCACGAGCTACGACCTGCCGCATCACGTGTCGACTTGCTCGTCATGGAGAAAGACCTGAGCCTGCCCGGCTTTACCGACATGCTGGCGGAGTTCCGCGGGTGCCGTGTCGTCGCAATCGATGCAGAGCAACTCGCGCTCGCAGCCTCGCGACAAACTTCTCGTTTAAGCGGTGACGATGAGGTGCTGTTGTTACGCGGATATCCTCGGTCGTCTCCGTTGATCGAGGCGCGGATTATCGGGTCTACCCAGACGACCTCCCTGCGCACGCGCCCGACACATCTGATCTGGAATACCGAGGTCAAACCGTTAGAGGCGGGTGCGACGATCGAGATCGGGCGCGCGGTCGCCTCGAACGGGCTCGTTCTTCCAGAGGGGCTGGCAGGAGTCTCTCGCTGGCATTGTTCGTTACGTCACGAGACGCTGACCACTTGGTTGATCGATCATAGTCGTCATGGCACGTGGCTCAACGATGAACGAGTGCTAGGGCGTGCCGAGGTCTTTACAGGTGATCGAATCCGAATCGGTGATCCGGGTATTGAGCTGACCTTGCTAGCGATAGAGACGGGCAATGGCGCGCCGGCGCGTTGAAGTTTTCAGCCTGTCTTTTCTCGACGTCATTTGCTGCGGCTTTGGCGCCGTCATACTTTTCTACACCATCATCAGTGCTCAGAGCGGCATCGAGCGCACTCGTAAAGCAGAGGACCTCGCGGCGGAAGTATCTCGTTTAGAAGATGAGGTCATCCGTGGGGCGCGCAATTTGGTCGAGTTGAGGAATGCTTTGCAGCGAACCGAGAGTGAGACGGTGTCGGCCACCTCTCGTGCCACTCAGCTCATCGAAGAGCTGCAGCGAAAGCGTGAAGAGAGCTTTATTTACGATTCGACCACGGTCGCCAAGCGTGAGCGGATCGAGAAGCTCAAGGCCGATGTCAAAGCTCTGGAGGAGAGCGCTCGGCGTCTAGAAGCGAGCGCTAAAGTCGAAACGCCACGCGCCGAACGAGCCGGTGCTGGAAAGTCTTTGGCAAGTCGTCGGTATATCACTGGGCTTACGTTAAAAGGTAAGCGTATTTTGGTGTTGTTCGATCGATCATCGAGCATGCTCGATGACGACTTGGTGAATATTCTTCGCTTGAGAAATTCAGCTGCGACAGCCCAGTTGACCGCGCCAAAATGGCGCAGAGCCGGTGATATCGGCGCTTGGCTGATTTCCGAGATCCCGTCGTCGTCTCAGTTTCAATTCTATGTGTTCAACACTGCCAGCGAGCCTCTCTTGACGGGCACTGAAGGCGAGTGGATTTCGGGTAATGACGACTCCGTGCGAGAAAAGATGTTGTCCTCGCTGGGCTCGCTCTCGCCGACCGGTGGAACGAGTCTGATCAATGCATTGCAAGCCACCCGAGCGATGCGAATACCGCCGGATCAAATCGTCTTGGTGACGGACGGTCTTCCGACACAAGGGGCTACGCCGCCCGCATTACGCCGATATGTCGATGCGGCTGCTCGCGCAAAACTATTCGACGAGGCAGTTCGAGGCATCAATCGCAATGTGCCGATCGACGTGATCCTATTGCCAATGAAAGGTGACGTACCCGCACCACATCGATTCTGGGGGCTCGCGCGCCAGACGAAAGGTGCTTTTGTGATGCCATCACCGGATTGGCCCTGAGGCGCCGCGATGAAGCGCAAGCAACGCGACACCGAAATTTTCAGTTTGTCTTTTCTCGATGTCATTTGCTGTGGCTTCGGTGCCATCATTTTGCTTTTGGTGTTATCGGAGTTTGGGCAACCACTGGTCATCGAGAAATCGAGAAACGATTTAGCGCAACAGCTGAAGAAACTCCAAGAAGAACTTTTTGTGATTCGAGGCGACTCCGAGCGCCTCGAGCGCGAGCTGCAGGGTCGAGTTGATTTGTTGCAAAAGGAGCGCCGCAATTTGGCGCGCGCGGCAGGGGAGATGTCGAACCTTCGCGGTCAGTACGACACCTCTCGTCAGGAGGCGGCGGTCAGTAACATCGTGGAGAATGAACTGCTGTCCGCGTTTCAGGATCTGCAAGCTGAGAATCAGCGCCTGCTCCAGATGTCGCAGGCGCGACGTAAAGTCAACACGCAGGCAGTCGGCGGAATTCCCGTCGACAGTGACTACGTCATTTTTCTCATAGACACTTCCGGCAGCATGCAAGGCGGTCACTGGGAGACCGCCATGGAAGTGATGCGCGAGATTCTCGATATCTATCCGCGACTCAAAGGTTTGCAGATCGTCGATGACAATGGTCGAGAGTTGTTTGCCGGGACGCGAGGGCGCTGGCTGACCGATTCAAACAATTTGCGTGCCGATATCGTGCAAAGAATGCGCAACTGGCGCGCGTTCAGTGACTCCAATCCAGCCGACGGTATCGAGCTTGCTATTAAAAACTACTGGTCAGCTGAGAAGCGCATCAGCATTTACGTGCTAGGTGATGAGTTTACCGGTGAGACGATTCAGGGCGCTCTTGATGCCGTCGATCGAATTAATCGACCGGACGATACCGGGCGACGTCGCGTTCGAATTCATGCGGTCGGATTTCCAGAGGCGCCTGGAATGACCCCGTTTACAAACATTCGATTCTCAGCCTTAATGCGAGCCATGTGTGAGCGTAACGACGGAACCTTCGTCGGGCTCACCAATGTCAAAACCTGTGGTATGACCATGGTCATCGGAGGTGTCACGACATGTGTCGGCGGCAGCTGAGTCAGAGGTTGATCGCGTTTTCGATGCTCCTGCTCGCCGGTTGCGGTGGGGTCGTCATCACACCGGATCCCGTATTGCCAAAGGCGCTCGTTGAGCCGATTCCCGCTAAGGTCGGTTTGTTGCTAACAGCAGAGCAGAAATCCTTCGTTCATTCTGAAACTCGCAATGGCGTGACCTGGGAAGTCGTACTCGGCACAGGTCAGCAGCGTCTCGCACGCACCCTGTTTTCGTCTATCTTCGGCAACGTTCAGGAATTTGCTGATCTAGACGCCGCGCGAGCCGTCACGGACCTGCAGGCCGTCTTTGAACCAAAGATAGAGCAGTACTCCTTCGCGACAGCGCAGGAGACGGGCGGAGAATATGTCGCGGTCAGTATTCGTTACCGAATCGATGTCAGAACACCGAACGGCGAGCGATACGACTCGCTGACCTTGACCGGATATGGCACTGCCATGGCGGATGGCTTCGGTTCGTCAGAATCGATTGAGGCAGCGACCTTGGCAGCCAAAAGAGATGCCGCGGCGAAGTTTTTGACTCAGGTCGGTTCTTTATCGCTCGTTAAGGAGCTATCGGCCGGCCGTAGTTTGCAGGCGTTGCCAGAGGCGGCAGCGAGCGCTTCAGTGGTTATTGAGGCGTTGCCGATACGGGTTTCGCGCCGGGCCGCTAATTCTTCGACGGCGCAGCCCTGACCCATACTTTCTCGCGTAGCGTCACGCCGCTCGCGGCAACGACTTCGTTGCCCGCTACACGCGGACCGAAACGAGCCTTTCGAGCTGCGAGCAGTGCAGCACGTGTCGTCGCCTCTGGTGCGGTTGAGCTGATCACCTTGGCATCGACCACTTTTCCATCGGGACCTACGTCCAGGGCGAACTCGATGTCGTGCAAAGTATGTTGAGTTGGGTCGTCTGGCTTGAAGCGCGTGATCGATGCCGCTGGCGCTCGGTAGACGAGCAGGCGAGGGCTATCGAGTAGTCGCTCCGTAGAGGAGTTCATTTCGGAGAGCACCTTCGCCGCCTCCAGATAACTGGCGTGTGCCCGTTGTGTGCTGCCGGCGATCAAATACCAATCGCCGAACTGCACCAAGGTGTCTGCGAAAAGCTTGTCGTCTCGCGGCTTACTGTCGGTGATGATATTCAGCGCGAACCGCAGGGCGCGCTCACCATCAGCATTGAGTCGGCCTGCACCCGCGGAGGAAAGAAACGGACCGCTCGCCTCATTGGCCTCACGAATCGTCGTCTCGGGTTCAACTTCGGGTCCGTAGATACCTTCGAGCAGCCATGTGCGTGCGAGACCACGTAGTGCCGCTACGCCGACGATGGGTTTATCAGCAGACTGTCGTTCTGCTATTTGCAACGCACGTGCATGCAGTCCTCTGGCGGTCGAATAACGACCGATGGACTCGAACCAACGGGCGTAGCGATCGAGCGGTTCAAGCAGTCGCAAATCGTTTTTTCCGAAAGAGGTTTCGGCGACCCGGAAGGCATATTGATGCTCACGCTCGGCATCCGCGAGTTGACCGGTCGCCACATAGGCCTCGATCAAGGCATCCACGATGTCGATTTGACTTGAATTAAAAAGCCCATCGACATTACGGGATAAATCGACCGCTCTCTTCAGTGGTGTAACGGCTTCACTCGCCATGCCCTTGGCCAACAGGGCTTCACCGAGACCGTGCAAGGGCCGAATCAACGAGCTGTCGGCGCCGGCCTTTTCGCCGTCGATCAGCGCGATTGCGCGCTGGTAGTGACCGATCGCGGTGTCATGGTTACCGCGTCGAAATGCAACAGTGCCGAGATTGGTCACTGGATTGACGAGATCACGTGAAGTTGCGTCTTGGCTCGATTCAATCAACCGTACCAAGGCAGTGGCACGCTCTTCGGCGCTGGCCCAGTCGCCGGCCTCGAAGGCGCTCTTGAATCGGAGATAGAGCTCGCCTCGCTCTGATGTCGCCGCAGATGCCAGCGGCCCGAATGTCAGAACACAAACGAGCGTCGCGACGAGACTCCGCGTGAGTGGTCGCGTTAGGGCTTCTCGAAAAGATAATGTGAAACGATCCATTCGCGGCCCCCTCGGTAGCCGAACAATTCGGCACACGACATGAAGAACACACGCCAGTAGACCCACCATTTCGTTGCCTGATCCGGGCCGTAGGCTTGCGCCATCACCGGCATCAGCGCATCGCGATTGGCGTCCATGTTCGCGAGCCAGGCCTCAGAGGTCAACTGGTAGTGGCGACCATCGACCTGCCAATGTTCCATGAGCCGAAGATCACGCTGGAAATAATGCAGCAGATCGTCACTCGGCATGATGCCGCCGGTGAAGAAATAGCGCGCCATCCAATCGGACTCGTCTCGAATCTCGAAAGTGTACGCGTAGCGATGATGGGTGAAGATGTGGACAAACAGCGTTGCGCCGGGGTTCATCCAGGATGCGATTTTGGCGAGCAGTGTTTGGTAGTTCCGCATGTGCTCGAACATTTCGACGGAAACAACGCGATCGAACTTGTCTGTTGATGGGAACTCGAGCGCATTGGCATCACAGGTGATGACTTCGAGATTACGAAGGCCACGTGCCGTGGCTTGTTGGTCGATGTGGGCTTTCTGTGTTTTCGAGTTTGAGACGACAGTGATGCGTGATTTGGGGTAGTGCGCTGCCATCCAGAGCGATAAGGATCCCCAGCCGCAGCCGAGCTCCAAAATTCGGTCACCGTCTTTTAGCCCAGCTCGCTCACAGGTGAGGGCAAGCATACGAGCCTCGGCTGCATCGAGATTCTGGGCGGCGCGACTGATGTCGAAATCATCGAAGTAGCAGCTTGAGTACTTCAGATGCTTGCCTAAGGTTTTAAGATAGAAGTCGGTCGGGACTTCATAATGCTGGGCATTGGCCTCGGCAGTATGGATCGCGATCGGGCTTTCTCGCAGCTTCCTCACCATATTCATGAGGTGCTGCTGCTGTGATTCCGGATCGCCTTTGTCTTCTTCGGCGATACGCTGCGTTAGTAGTTGTCTGATCTGCCGACGAATCAGCCAGTCTGGCACCCAGTTGCTCTCTAGCAGGCTCATCGACAGCGATTTTTCAGAGCTGGTCATAGTTTCCCAGAGTTCAGTGTTGTCGATAGACGACTAAATACCGGTATCAAAATTTTGTATGTGACGAAAATGAAAATGGGAGCGACTAACAGCCAACCTAGGCTTGCATGAATAATCGCATCCCACAGGGTCACGATCGCGTAGAGCACTCCCTGGGTCAAGAGTTCCATCGCTGCAGAGATCGTCATCGGCTGCGGCGCAGAACCGAGAACATGCTCGCCCAGTCTCATGAACGGGATGATCAGAGCGAGTTGAATGGGCGAAATGGCATAACTCACAAGTTGGATCGCCGCTAGGTTTAGCCGTAGCGTGAGTGCGAGCACCGTGAGCGCGGGGGTTGATACTCCCAAAATCGGGAACAGGCCTATTCCGATTCCGAGCGCAACACAGAGCGCCAAGTCTTGCGGCGACAAGCCTTGTCGCAACAAGGCTAGCAATGGGTCGATAAGGCGTTTTTTGAGCCAGTCCATCACGGATTAACCACCGAAGAGTTTGGCGAGATCGGCTTTGGCCGCTTCCAGAGCGGCGTTATCCGGTTTGATCCAAGCCTGCGGCTTGGGCTTGAAGTGGTCGCAGAAGTTAGCGTGCTCTTTGTCGCGCACTTCTTCGGCTGTTGGTTCACGACAATGTTTGGCGCGGGTGATGTCGTAATCCACGCAGAGCTTGCATACGTGCAATTCCGCCCTGCAGCTTGTGCAAACGTCCAGTCGACGTAGTGGCAGACTCAAGCTGGCTAACGAAGCGCCACACTTCCAGCATTGAATGTCATGCGCCATGTTGAGAAACCTGCCAACGGTCTTGTAGGAAATCCTTGAGAGCCGCACCAGTGTGCGAGCGCCCTGGTCGTTTCGCAAGCGCTTGCGGCGCCCCCGCCGCAACGACTCGACCGCCATTGGCTCCCGCTTCGGGGCCCATATCGATGACCCAGTCGGCCTCTGCAATGACATCGAGATTATGTTCAACGAGGACGACGGTGTTACCGGCTGAGACGAGTCGGTGTAGTACTCGAATCAGCTTTTCCACATCGGCCATATGCAGACCCACCGTCGGCTCATCGAGCACATATAGAGTGTGCTTCGCTTTGCTCCGCAGCGGCTTGCGCAAATCAGTGCGAACTTTGGCAAGCTCCGTGACTAATTTGATGCGTTGTGCTTCCCCGCCCGACAAAGTTGGACTGTGTTGGCCTAGCGTCAAATAGCCGAGACCTACATCACACAACAACTGCAGCACATGTTTGATAGTCGCGTGGGACGAAAAAAACTCCAGTGCCTCTTCGATGCTCATGTTGAGGACATCGCCGATGCTGCGGCCACGCCAGAGCACCGATAGTGTTTCGGGATCGAAGCGTTTTCCGAGGCAGGTATCGCAACTGACTTTGACATCCGGCAGGAAGCTCATCTCGATGGTCCGAACTCCCTGACCCTCGCAGCTCTCACATCGGCCGCCCGAGGTATTGAAGGAGAATCGGCCTGCCGAGAAGCCACGCAGACTTGCTTCGGATGTCCCAGCGTAGATGCGCCGAATCTCATCCCAAATCCCGACATAGGTAGCGGGGCAGGAGCGTGGGGTTTTTCCGATGGGCGTTTGATCCACTTCCAGCACTCGATCTATCTGATCGATGTGGTCGATGCGACTGCAACCGACCGGTGATCCGCCATCGACCAATGCTCGAGCACTATCAAAGAGAATGTTGCGCGCTAAGGTCGACTTTCCGGAGCCAGAGACGCCGGTGACGACAACGAGCCTCTCGAGGGGGATGCGAACCTCTCGTTCTGCCAGATTGTGCAGTTCCGCATCGATAATCGTAAGTGCGAGATCGCTCTTGCCCACAGGTCGCTGCGGTGACGTCGGGTGACGAAGAGGCTCACGTAGATACAAGCCTGTGACGGAGTTGGGGTTCTTTAAAAGATCCGCCATGCGGCCCGCACCGACGACAGTGCCGCCGCGAACACCAGCGCCTGGTCCAAGATCGATGACATGATCGGCTCGGCGGATCGTATCTTCATCATGCTCGACGACGACCAGCGTGTTTTGATGTGCTGCGAGATCACCCAGAGCATCGAGCAGAATTCGATTGTCTCGCGGGTGCAAGCCAATGGTCGGTTCATCCAAGACGTAGCAGACGCCGCGAAGATTGGAGCCAAGCTGCGCGGCAAGGCGAATGCGCTGCGCCTCACCTCCCGATAAAGTCGGCGCAGCCCGATCGAGACTCAGATAGCCGAGTCCGACCCGCTGCAAAAACGTCAGTCGACCTTGGATCTCGGCGAGCAGATCACGCGCAATGGACTGCTCGCGCTTGTTTAGCTTCAAGCCCTTGAGAGACTTACTGACTCGATCAACCGGCTGACAAGTGAACTCACTGATCGATTGACTTCGAAAGCGAACCGATCGAGCCACAGGATTGAGTCGGGCGCCGTTGCATTCACTGCAAATCGGCGAATCCGACGTGCTCGCCTCTCGCCAAGACGACTCTTCGCCTGTTTGTTCTTCATCAAAGTCCTCGATCGTTGCGCCCGTACCGAAGCACGCGGAACACCAACCTTGTTTCGAATTGAACGAGAAGAGTCGTGGATCAAGCTCGGAGAAGCTGGTTCCACAAGATGGACACGCGCGTTTAGTCGAGAAAACAATCGGTGTGCGTTGACCGGCGGGCAACACTTGTACGACGCCCTTACCGTGCGTCAGTGCCTCAGTCAGCTTGGCGCGCAGATCTTGCTCGCCGCGTACGGAGATGCCTAACCTTGCGACGGGTAACTCGATATCGTGTTCTTTAAAACGATCGAGACGTGGCCATGGCTTGACGCCTATGCGCTGACCATCGACCCGAAGCTCCTTATAGCCCTTGCTGCCAGCCCATTTGGCGAGGTCTGTGTAGAGTCCTTTTCTGGCGACCACGAGCGGTGCAAGTAAATCAATCGTCTGGCCTTTGAAGTCCGAGATGATGCGCGCGGTAATGGCATCGATGGATTGGGGCTCGATGGGCACTTCGCAGTCGGGACAATGTTGCGTTCCGAGCTTGACGTATAACAGCCGTAAGAAATGGTAGATCTCAGTCAGGGTTGCAACGGTGCTCTTGCGTCCTCCACGGCTTGTTCTCTGCTCGATGGCCACCGTTGGCGGTATGCCTCTAATGGAGTCGACCTCGGGTCTTGAAGCGGGCTGGACGAACTGCCGCGCGTAAGCGTTGAGTGATTCGAGGTAACGGCGTTGCCCCTCGTTGAAAATAATGTCGAAGGCGAGCGTCGACTTTCCTGAACCCGAGACGCCGGTGATCACCGTAAAAGCATTACGCGGGATATCGACATCGACGTGACGAAGGTTGTGCTCTCGTGCGTTGCGAACCACGATGGCATTGCTGCTGTCTCGACGCTGCAAAGTGGTCACGGGGCGAGTGGGCTCTCGGATGCCGTCGAGTCGATAGTCTTTGAGTGCGGCCCCCGTGTGCGAGCCGGAGACTTCCATGACTTCTTCGGGGGTTCCGACTGCCACGATGGCACCACCCAGATCGCCACCCTCTGGCCCGAGATCGATCAGCCAATCAGCCGCGCGGATGACATCGAGATTGTGTTCGATGACGATGAGCGAATGACCAGCATCGAGCAGCTTTCGGAAAGCCCGCAATAACTTGGCGATATCTTCGAAGTGTAGCCCTGTGGTCGGCTCATCGAATAAGAAGAGTTTTCGACCGCCGCCGTCCTCGGATTCGGCAAGATGGCCGGCGAGTTTCAGTCGTTGGGCCTCACCACCCGATAATGTCGGTACGGGCTGTCCAAGACGCAAGTAATCAAGTCCGACATCAACGAGCGGTTCGAGTCGACGAGCCAGTTCAGGCACATCGGCAAAAAATTCGATGGCTTCGGGGACAGTCATTTCGAGTATGTCGGCGATATTCGCCTCTCGCCCCCCCGGACCCGAGTGTTTAATTTCCAGTGTCTCTTGCCTGTAGCGACTGCCATTGCAGTCGCCGCAGCGAAGGTAAACGTCCGATAGGAACTGCATTTCGACGTGCTCGAAACCACTGCCCGAGCAACTCGGGCAACGGCCGTTTCCCGAATTGAAACTGAAGGTTCCTGCCGTGTAGCCGCGCTCCTTCGATTCAGCAAGTCGCGCGAAGCGCTCGCGGATGACATCAAAAGCGCCGACGTAACTGGCTGGATTCGATCTGGCCGTCCTGCCGATTGGTGTCTGATCGACGAAGACGACATCTTCGAGATGCTCTGCTCCGCGCAGCTGACGGTACGCGCCCGCGGCTTCGGTAGGCTTACCAAAATATTTCAGTAGTGCCGGATAAAGCACATCTTGGATCAGCGTCGATTTTCCTGAACCCGAGACACCGGTGACACAAACAAGTCGGTTTAAAGGAAAGCGGACGTCGAGTTCGCGCAGGTTATGTTGCTTCGCGCCCAGCAACTCTAGCGATGCGCTTGTTTTAGATCGAAGTTTGCCGCGCGGCAATTCGACCTTTTTGCGACCAGTCAGGTACGCTCCCGTCAGCGAGTCGACATTGGCTAATACATTACTGGGTTTGCCCCAGGCCACGATGTGCCCGCCGTTTTCGCCGGCCCCAGGACCCAGATCAAGTAGGCGATCCGCTTGCTGCATGATCTGGGGATCATGCTCGACGACGAGCAGCGAGTTGCCGGCATTACGTAAGCGCTGCATGACATCAATCACTCGCTGCATATCGCGTGGATGCAAGCCGATGGACGGCTCATCCAGTACGAAGAGCGTGTTCACCAAAGAGGTACCGAGTGCTGTCGTTAAATTGATACGCTGAACTTCCCCACCCGAGAGGGTGCGCGACTGTCGGTCGAGCGTCAGATAGCCGAGACCCACCTCAGAGAGATAGCGGAATCGCCCACGGATTTCTCCGAGCAGCATGTCGGTGGCTTCATCAAGCGTGCTAGGCAGCGTCAGTTGATCAAAGAATCGTCTTGCACGCTCAATCGGTAATAGCATGATGTCGTGCACGCCCAAACCGGGTAAGCGCTGTAAAACCGCGTCATCCCACGCTGCCTCTTTCGGTTTGAAAGGGAGTTGGCCTTGCAAGGCTTCACATGCCAGCGCGTGATCGCCAATACGCCACAGTAAAGACTGCGGGGCGAGTCGAGCACCCAAGCAGCTGCCGCAGGGCGTGTAAGCCCGATACTTCGACAGCAATACGCGAATATGCATCTTGTAGGCTTTAGTCTCGAGCCAAGCGAAGAATCGCCGGACGCCATACCAGACGTTTTTCTTCCATTCTCCTTCGCCCTCGATGACCCAATGACGATGGCTTTCATCGAGATCGCGCCAAGGCGTGTCGAGGGGAACCCCGCGCTTACGCGCCAGTCGCTCCATATCTTGCTGACATTCGCGATACGCATCCGTCTGCCACGGGCGAATCGCGCCGCCTCGTAGGCTCTTGGCGTGATCGGGAATGACGAGCCCGTAGTCGACTCCGATGATTCGGCCGAATCCACGGCATGATTCACAGGCGCCCATTGGGCTGTTGAACGAAAACGAGCTCGGCGCGGGATCTTTGTAGCCGATGTCGCAATGTGCGCAATGCAGCGTGTTTGAGTAGCGCCAGGTTTCCCGGACAATCTGCGGCTCGGCAGATTCGAGTACGTGTACTGCTGTTTTTCCGCGACCCAGGCGCAAAGCCGCTTCTAGCGATTCTGCGAGGCGCGCATCGTCGACTGCGGAGATACGCAGACGGTCTTGAATGACTTCGACGACATCTTTCCGTCGAGCATGAATGCGGGTGTAACCTTGCTGTTCGAGCAGGGCGACTACTTCGGCATCCTTAAAGTTCTTCGGAACGCTGATCTCGAAACAGATCAATACTCGCGGATCGCCACCCAGTGTCGCGCGGTGCCGCAAGTCTTCGCGGATACTGCGGACCGTATCTTTTTTGACTATCTTTCCGCAGCAACGGCAGTAGAGCTCCGCCGTTCGAGCAAATAGAAGCTTGAGATGGTCATTGAGCTCGGTCATCGTCCCAACGGTCGAACGAGAGGTTCGAACGGGATTGGTTTGGTCGATGGCGATGGCTGGCGGTATCCCCTCGATCCGATCGACCGCAGGCTTGTCCATGCGATCGAGGAATTGCCTTGCGTATGGGGAAAAAGTCTCGACGTATCGGCGCTGCCCCTCGGCATAGAGTGTGTCGAAGACCAGTGACGACTTGCCGGACCCAGAGACGCCCGTGACCACGACGAGCTCGCCCGTCGGAATGTCGATGTCGAGATTCTTTAAATTATTCTGGCGAGCGCCGCGAACGACGATCGATCCTTGATCGTGGTCAGACATGAGATCACCGAATGATCAGCGTGAAGTTGTCTGCTCTTCGAGAAATCTCTGAAGCAGTTGAAAAATGGCAGCTCGATAGTCGGCGCTCGGGGGGCGTACCGAGCGCTCATCGACCGAACAGCCCTCGACCTTGATCGTTTCCGCAGACAGTTCCGCCGCATTTTCGAGGGCGTAGAAGCGGAACCACTCGATCAGCGGGAGGCTCCGACTGCCTTGCTTGGAGTGGTAATCAAGATAGGCCAAAAAATTTCGAGCGGTATGCTCGATGACGAGCGGGTCGACTCCTGCGGCACGGCAGTCTGTCAACCACTGTTCGGACGGCGTCATGGCGGCTGAATCCTTTCGAGTCCCATAACTAGTAGGTGCAGCGCACTCTAACATTTTGGTCTAATGCACACCCCATGCAGACCGCCCGCGACATATTTTCCCACCGTAAGTATTGGGCCTCCCGATTCGGGGTGGCGCCCTTCCTGCCGATGTGTCGCGCAGAAATGGATGCCCTGGGTTGGGATAGTTGCGACATCATCGTGGTAACCGGCGACGCCTACGTCGACCACCCGAGTTTCGGCATGGCGATCATCGGCCGCTTGCTCGAGGCGCAGGGCTTTCGAGTGGGCATTATTTCCCAACCGGATTGGCAGAGTGCCGACCCGTTTCGCGTGCTGGGTAAGCCGAACCTCTTTTTCGGGATCACCGCGGGAAACATGGATTCGATGGTGAATCGCTACACGAGCGATCGTCGGATTCGAAGCGACGATGCTTATACCCCCGGTGGCGAGGGGGGCAAGCGGCCCGATCGGTCGGTTATCGTTTATTCGCAGCGGGCCCGTGAGGCCTATCCGGATGTGCCGATCGTCATCGGTGGCATCGAGGCAAGTCTGCGTCGCATAGCTCATTTCGACTATTGGTCGGAGAAGGTTCGCCGTTCGGTTTTGCTCGATGCCAAGGCCGATTTGCTCGTATACGGTAATGCGGAACGACAGATCGTCGACATCGCGCACCGTTTGGCAGCCGGCGAGTCCATCGGGGAGATCACCGACCTGCGTGGAACGGTCTTTACCCGTAAGTCTGTTCCCGCGGATTATCTCGAGATCGATTCAACGCATCTCGATACTCCCGGGCCTCTCAACCCGCCTATCGATCCGTATGCGATGGACGATAACGGTGGAACGAAGGCTGCAACCCAAGCGGCGGCGGTCACTTCGAGCAGTCCGGAATCAGCCGAGAAAGCGACTGCCGAAAAGGTAGTGCGCTTCGTGCGCCGCGTGAAGAACGCAGACCGCGATCGCAGCGTCATTCGGTTGCCCGCTTTCGAGCAGGTTGTCGATGATCCTGTGATGTACGCGCATGCCTCTCGTATCCTGCATCTGGAGGCGAATCCGGGTAATGCGCGTGCCATGGTACAGCGTCACGGCAATATCGATGTCTGGCTGAATCCGCCGCCGATTCCGCTAACGACGGCCGAAATGGATCGCGTCTACGAATTGCCTTACCAGCGCCAGCCGCACCCTTTTTACGGCGATGCGGAGATCCCGGCCTACAAGATGATCCGCTTCTCGATCGCCATTCAGCGTGGATGTTTTGGTGGCTGTACATTTTGTTCGATTACCGAACATGAAGGGCGCATCATTCAGAGCCGATCGGAGGCCTCGGTGCTGCGTGAAATTGAAAAGATTCGCGACACCGTACCTGGATTCACCGGGGTCATTTCGGATCTGGGCGGGCCGACCGCCAACATGTATCGGCTCGCTTGTAAGAGCCGCGAAATTGAGAGTGCCTGCCGTAGGCCTTCGTGTGTTTACCCGGGCGTTTGCCCGAATCTGAATACGGATCACACGCCGCTTATTCAGCTTTATCGCAAGGCGCGCAGTCTGCCCGGCATTAAGAAGGTTCTCATCGCCTCGGGTGTTCGATATGACCTTGCCATCGAATCGCCTGAGTACGTCAAAGAGCTAGCACAACATCACGTCGGCGGCTATCTCAAGATTGCACCTGAGGCAATCAGCGACGGGCCGCTGTCAAAAATGATGAAGCCGGGCATCGGTACGTATGACCGATTCAAAGAACTCTTTGATCGATATTCACGTGAGGCCGGCAAAGAGCAATATCTGATCCCGTACTTCATTGCGGCGCATCCGGGCACGACGGACGAAGACATGCTCGAGTTGGCTTTATGGTTGAAGCGCAATGGGTTTCGAGCGGATCAGGTTCAGGCTTTTCTTCCATCGCCGATGGCAACGGCGACGGCGATGTATCACTCTGGCAAGAACCCGCTACGGCGTGTGTCTCGCACGAGCGAAGAGGTTTCGATTCCGAAGGGGCTCAAGGTCCGTCGTTTGCATAAAGCCTTTTTGCGCTATCACGACGCCAACAATTGGCCGATGTTGCGCGATGCCTTGCGGCGTATGGGGCGAGCGGATTTGATCGGACCGGGTAAGCAGCATCTCGTGCCGGCATGGCAACCGGCAGGAACAGGGGTCATGAAAGAAGGGCAAAGAAAACCGTTCCGAACGCAGCACGTTCGCTCTAAACGAAATCCCAGGCCATGAGCTCGCCGCATCATTTCCGACCGGGTCTCGAGTTCAACGTCGAAGCGCTCGAGACTTATTTGAAGCAGGTAATCGCGGGCTTTTCCGCGATTGATCGAGTGACCCAATTTTCGGGTGGCCAATCCAATCCGACTTATCGCGTGGATGCGCAACTCGCAGGATATCGTCACTCGTTTGCATTACGTCGAAAGCCCCCCGGTGTTCTCGTGCCGTCTGCGCATGCCATCGAGCGTGAATATCGAATCATGCATGCTCTGCAGTCGACGGGGTTCCCAGTCGCCAAAACATGGGCTCTTTGCGAAGACACTTCGATTATCGGAACTGCGTTTTACGTGATGGATTGTCTCGATGGGCGAATTTTTTGGGATCCTGGCTTGCCCGAGCTTGACCTACGCGAGAGGCGGCCGATTTTCGCGTCAATGGCGGAGACGTTAGCTGATTTGCATCGTGTCGATGCGCAAAGCGTGGGCCTCGCTGATTACGGCAAGGCGGAGGGCTACGTTGCGCGTCAGGTCTCTCGATGGTCCAAACTTTATCTTGCCGATATCGAGGTTGCGGGCCGCGTCCCCGCAATGGAGCGTCTGATCGAATGGCTACCGGCAAATGCGCCGGCTGTCGAGCCAGCACCGACCTTGGTACATGGCGATTTCAGAATCGACAACATGGTATTCGCTAAACACGAACCGAAGGTGCTTGGCGTTCTTGATTGGGAGTTGTCCACCATCGGTAATCCGGAAGCAGATTTCGCATACAACTTCATGATGTATCGAGTACCGTCAGCGGCGATTCCGGGGCTGATGAATGTTGATCTCGAGACGCAGGGCTTGCCGTCCGAGCGTGAGTACATCGATCTCTATTGTCGGCGTCGCGGGATCTCGGATATTCCCGCTCTCGACTATTACGTCGCCTTCTGCATGTTTCGACTCGCGGGCATTTTCCATGGAATTCGCGGGCGTCTCGCCCGTGGAACTGCCGTCAGCCCGAAAGCCAAAGAATATGCCGGCAATGTCGAGTTAATGTCGGAATTAGCTTGGCAACAGGTGGAGCGAGCACGGTGAAGGCGCGAGCAATTTGGAGTGCTGCGGCGATCTCGCTGGCGATCGCTACCGCCCTAGGCGCCTTTGGAACTCATGCGCTAAGGCCGATCCTGACGCCAGAGCGCTTTGCCAGTTTTGACATCGCAGTCACCTATCAGTTTTTTCACTCGCTCGGGTTGATAGGTATCGGCTTTCTGCAAAGGCAAGCTCCATTCAATCGAGCGTTTGGTCGTCTTGCGATCGCGCTGCTCGTCGGGATGTTTCTTTTCTGTGGCAGCATTTACGCGCTGACCTTCGGTGCTCCAAAGTGGATTGCCATGGCGGCACCGCTCGGTGGCGGCACTTTGATTTTGACGTGGGTCTTTGCCGCTATTTCAATTGGGCGTTCGAAAGTATTTGTTGATTGATCCACTCGACGATAGCTTTTGCGACTTCCTCTGGCGCCTCTTCGTGAACGTAGTGCCCCGCATTCGCAAAGCGAACGAGAGTAGACCCGGGCAGTAAAGCTTGTAGCGCGGTCGCCTCGTGTAGCGGCTTATTCCGATCCTGAGCACCCCACGGAATCAAAACCGGAACCCGCACTTTTGCTGCGAGAGCGATTTCCTCACCCTCACGATACTGCCCCATGAGAGATGTGGTGCCGCGCATATAGCCTTCACTGCGAGCCGCTAGCATCACATCGTCGATAACGTCGTCGGTGACGATCGCTGGGTTGACATAAGAGTTTTTCAAAAACCGTCCACGGAACTCTCGGCTAGCAAAAAGCTTGGCTGACATTCGTGGCAACGGTGGCAAGGTGACTTGGACGATCTTGGGCACTCCGGTGCTGATGATGCCTGGGTTCATGAGCACGAGGCCGCTGGCCTTGTCGTCGAGAACAGCTGCTTGCAAGGCGACCGCACCACCGAGTGAGTGACCGATGTAAACGACCTGGTCGAGCCCTAGCTGTCGCGCAGTTCGAATAAGCATGTTGGCCTGAGGGCCATTGTGATAATCGTAATCGACTGGTTTGTCGGAGAGACCATACCCCACCATATCGACTGCAACGACATGGTGACTAACGGCGAGGCGAGGAGCGAGCTCGCGAAAGCTCTGCAAAGAGTTACCGAAGCCGTGAATGAGTAATAGGGATGGACTGTCAGCTTGCTTGCGACCCCATTCGCGATAGCGCAAGGTCAATCCATCAACGGAGATAAAGCGATCTTCATCTTCCGCGAGTGTGGCGGCAGGTTGTTCGGCGGGGTAAGGCCAATAGGCCCATAACGTGGCGCCTACCCATATGACCCCGAAGAGGATCACGGAGATCCAAAGCGCACGTTTGAAGAACCGCATGAGCGCCGATTGCATACAATTCCCGACTCCGTCGCAATGGCTTTTATCCATCCTGTGATCGCACTGCCCGAACTTCCTATTCGTGACTCTCTTGCCGCATTGAAAGCGGCGTTGAGCGAGCACGCGGGTGTCGTTCTCGAGGCGCCGCCCGGGGCGGGAAAGAGTACGGTCGTGCCTTTGGCTTTGCTTGATGCGCCGTGGTTGCGTGATCGAAAAATCTTGATGCTAGAGCCACGGCGCTTGGCGGCACGTGCGGTTGCCCAGCGAATGGCAAGCACGCTCGGTGAAGAGGTCGGTAAAACAGTCGGTTATCGAATGCGGCTCGAGACTCGAGTCAGCGCAGGCACTCGAATCGAGGTCGTGACCGAGGGGGTTTTGAATCGGCTTTTGCAAGCGGATCCGGCGCTCGAAGATGTTGCGATCGTCATTTTCGATGAGTTTCATGAGCGCAGCCTCAATGCCGATCTTGGGTTAGCCCTGTGCCTGGATTCACAAGCGGCGCTAGGCACTGATCTTAGGATTTTGGTGATGTCCGCGACGCTCGATGGAGCTGCGGTCGCGACGCTGCTGACCTCGACGTCGCAGCCCAGTGCACCGGTTATCACGAGCGTGGGACGCAGTTTTCCCGTCGAGATTCGCTACTTGGGAAAAGGGCTGCCCGTTTTGCCTGGCGAAGCGGAGTCAGTCGAGCGAATGGCAGGCCTCGCTGTTTTGCGAGCGCTACGGGAGTGTGAAGGTGACATGCTCGTCTTCCTGCCTGGCATGGGTGAGATTCGGCGAGTCAAAGATTTTATCGAGTCCGCTCCCGATTTCGTCGCGAGCAAAGCACAAGCGTTGGCGCTGCACGGCGATCTCACGCTTGAGGCTCAAGATGAAGCGCTACGCGCAGGGTCGGGCGTGCGTCGAGTTATTCTCTCGACCAACATCGCCGAGACGAGTTTGACACTCCCTGGAATCCGCATCGTGATCGATAGTGGTCTGGTTCGACGCTCCGTATTCGACCCTGCCTCAGGTATGTCGCGACTCGAGACTCGTCGGATTTCACGGGCCTCGGCCGCGCAAAGAGCAGGTCGTGCCGGACGTGTCGCGGCGGGTATTTGTTATCGTTTGTGGAGCGAAGGCGCCGAGCGCAGTTTGAGTGCGCATACACCGCCTGAACTCGTTGACGCCGATTTGATGCCGCTGGCGTTAGATCTTGCGGAGTGGGGCATCGTCGAGCCGACCGCCCTACGTTGGTTGGACATACCACCGCGAGCAGTGTTGGAAAGTGCGCGTGATACTTTGCGTGCCTTGGGAGCATTAGACGCACAAGCCCGTATCACTCCCCATGGTCGTGCGATGGCGAGTTGGCCGGTGCATCCGAGGCTGGCGCATCTCTTAATTGAGAGCCGACGACGTGGTGTCGAGCACGAAGGCGCGAAGCTCGCTGCGTTACTCACCGAGCGTGACATTCTTCGACGTGCGGATGATATCGATATCGCCGCTCGCTTGGCGCTGCTGGATCGAGCATCGAGCGGTTTCGGCATCGATCAGGCAGCTCTCTCCCGAGCCCGACGACTATCCGGTCAGTTCGAGAGACGTCTAGCGACTCTACCTGTGACACCCACAGGATCCAGCTTGAACATCGGGGGCCTGCTTGCACTGGCGTACCCAGATCGAATCGCTCAGCGCCGCTCTGGCAGTCATGGAAAGTTTCTACTCGCGAGTGGTAAGGGAGCCGTCATCGCTGGGGCGGATCGTTTAGCGGCGAGCGATTATCTCGTTGCAGTGGAGCTCGATGATCGTGGTCGAGAGGCATACGTTCGTTTGGCTGCCGAGCTGTCGCGCGACATGCTGGAAATGGCAACAGCCGATCGCTGGCAACGAACGACCGAAACTTTTTGGTCTTCGCAGGAGCAGTGCGTCATCGCACGCGAAGTGGTTCGGCTCGACGCCTTGATCATTCAGGAAAAGCCAAAAAAACTCGAGGACGCCGCCGATTTGCTACGCGCGATGATCGATGGGATCCGGGAGATGGGCTTGTCCGCTTTGCCATGGACCGATGAAAGTCGATCATTCTGTGCGCGCGTTGAAATGGCGCGCCGTACCGGATTGCCAGGCACTCAAGAATGGCCTGATATGTCGGACGACGCCTTGTTGCAAGGTCTCGAAGTCTGGCTGACTCCCTGGCTAGACGGCGTGACGCGACGATCGCATCTGGCGAAGTTGCCGTTACTGGAGGCACTACAGTTTCATCTCGGAATCGATGCGGCGCGTCGTCTCGAGGAATGGTTTCCGACGCATCTCGTGGTACCTACCGGCAGCCGTATTCGAATCGACTACATCGATGATCTTGCACCCTGTGCCTCGATGCGAATGCAGGAGGTTTTTGGTTTGGCGAGCACTCCGAGATTGGCGCTTGGGAAAATCCCGGTCACCTTCAAGCTTCTGTCGCCTGCGCAGCGCCCGTTGCAAATCACCTCGGATCTCGAGAGTTTTTGGCGTAACGCGTATACCGATGTTCGCAAGGATATGCGTGGGCGGTATCCGCGACACTACTGGCCGGAAGACCCTCTACAAGCGGAGCCCACTCGACGCATCAAACCGCGTTCGAACTGAACGTCGCTTGGAGCTCGGCAACAATAGATAGCGCAATCGCTTCGGGTGTTCTGCCACCGAGATTCAATCCAACCGGCGCACGCAGTCGCGAGTTGAGACGATCAGCTTGCGCTCCAAGGTCTGCCATGAGGCGCGCCCTTCTTGCCGGAGGGCCGAGCAAGCCGATGTAGGGAATCGGAGAACGAGCGAGTTCTTCGAGATAGCGCGCATCGGCGCCCAAGTGATGGCTCATGACGACCGCTGCTGCGTACTGATCGAGTGCGAGCTCGGTCGACCATCGCTCGAGTTCGACATGCCGGACGAGTTCGGCGCCGCTGAAGCGCTTTGGCATTGCATAGGCTGGGCGATGATCAATCAGCGAAACCCTCCAGCCAAGTCGATATGCGAATTCGAAAAGTGGTTCCGCATCTGGACCCGCGCCGCAAACTAATAATCGCGGTGGTGGTTTAATTCTCCAAACAAATGAGTTGTCCGGCGCAGTACCCGCGACCATTGTTGGATTTGCACTGCGATGTGATCCGTTTTGCAAATCGATCGTGATATCAATGGGCTCATTTCGCAATGATGCTGCGAAGAGTGAAGTCAGCGGTTCATACGCATCCGTACTGCTGCAACGCAATAGCAGAATGCTCATCGAGCCTTCGCAGCCGAGGCCGAGACCCCATATCGGATCGTCACTACTGCGATTGTCATAGCGATGCGTTACGCATAGGCGACCCTCGGCCAGCATCCTCAGTGCATGCTCATGCAGATCTGCTTCAAGACAGCCGCCGCTCAATAGTCCGGCTCTGTTTCCACTCGACGAAAGCAGCATGAAAGCGCCGGGTTTGCGGTAGGTCGAGCCTTCGGTGGCGATCACGATCGCAACGACGAGATCGGCGCCGGAGCTACGCTCCTGTTCGAAAAAGACGCTTAGCTCCATCATCCATGCCGAATGACAATTTTGCCGAAGTGGTTGCCGTTCTCCATGTAGACGAACGCGGCATCTGCTTGTGCAAAGTCAAACGTGCGATCGATGACCGGTTTGATGCGATGCTCGCTAATGAAGTCGTTCATCGTAGTGAAGTTGGCACGCGAGCCTACGAAGATTCCCGAAACGCTGGTACTGCGACCAATCATTGCCGCAGCCGGAATCTCACCACCGAATCCGGCGAGACCACCGATGATTGCGATATGACCGCCATGCGCGAGCGAAGCAAGAGACTGAGTTAACGTACCGACGCCACCCACTTCGAGTACGTGGTGTGCGCCGACTCCACCGGTCGCATCGAGTACAGAGCGAGCCCACTCGGTCGTTTTTCGATAGTTAATGAGATGATTCGCACCTAGCTCGCGCGCACGAGCAAGCTTCGTATCGCTCGAGCTGGTGATGACGGCATTGGCGCCATGTGCAACGGCAAATTGTAGACCGAAGATTGAGACACCACCTGTGCCTTGCAACAACACGTGATCACCGCGGCGAAGACCGCCACGTGTGACAAGGCCATTCCAAGCTGTCAGAGCGGCGCAGGGCAGGGTCGCTGCCTCTTCGAATGACAGATGCGCAGGAAAGTGCAGCACACCCTCCTCATTCAAGGTGACATATTCCGAGAGCATCCCGTCTTGGGCGCCGCCGAGTGCCGATGCGCCTGTCGAAGCAGTGGGCCGACCGTCTAACCAGGTTTGAAAAAACTGAGCGACCACGCGATCGCCCGGTTTGACACGCGTCACCCCGTCGCCCACGGAGATGACCTCGCCCGCTCCATCCGATAGAGGGACGACGGTTGAGCGATCCCCAACCGGGTACCAACCTCGCAGAACCATGATGTCGCGTCGATTGAGCGACGTTGCTCTGACGCGAACGAGTACTTCCTTCGGACCGGGCTTGCGGACAGGCGCCCCTTCGATGAGATTGAGGCTGAAACCTTGTGCTTGTTTGAAGAGCTGGTATTGATTCTGCTGGGTTGGCGTGTTCATGCAGCCGATTGTACGGCCATCGACATCGCCTTACAGCGGGGTTCCATCCTCTCGGCTGATCGTGATGACAGCGGATCGCGCCGGCAGATCGCCGCCATCTGGCCAGTGACTTACCGGGGCATCCACCGACCCGCCTTCGCCAGGGTGTTGAATCGATAAGAACAGGGTTCGTCCGTCCGGTGTGAACTCGCAGCCGCAGATTTCGGCTCCGATCGGCGCGCTGACGACTTGTCGCAGATAGCCGCGCTCAGGGCCGCTCGTGGGCACCACGTAGCAACCATTGTTTCCGATCAACCCGGTATCAGCATCGGTGACCACCCAAAGCCGGCCTGTCGGATCGAAGCCAAGATTGTCGGGGCACGCGATCGGGCTGACTTTGGCTCGATCGGTATAGCCTGCGTAATAAAGATCCTCGCGGCTCAGTGTTCCCGCTGTAATCGCATTTGCTTCGGTAATGAACTTGGCCTGGGCGTCGCGTGGGTCGCCGGCGAGTAGGAACGGATTCCAAGTGAAGTGAGTGCTTGCCGCGTCCGAGTTCTGCTCGATCAATTCGACGATATGACCAAAATCATTTCTTGGTCTGGGGTTGGCGGCATTTGGCCCGAAATCGACCGTCCTGCCGTTGAACATCTTGCTTGAGTTTTGACGTTCGTCGTTTTTGGTCAACGCCATGTAGACGTGGCCCGTAATCGGGCTTGGCTCAACATCTTCAGGTCGATCCATCGGCGTTGCGCCGAGCAGATCAGCGGCCGCACGACACTTGATGACGACATCGGCCTGACTTGAGAAGCCATTACGCGAGTTGAGCGGGCCGTTTTCGTCGTGAACGAGCGCGAGCCATTCGCCCTGACCCGTTGCATCGAAACGAGCGACATATAAAGTGCCGTGATCGAGCAGATCGAGATTGGCAGCCCGATCGGCGGGGTTGTAACGATCGCGGCTCACAAATTTGTAGACGTATTCGAATTTTGCGTCATCGCCCATATACGCGGCGACACGACCATCTCGAGTCAGAATCGTATTGGCGCCTTCATGGCAAAACCGACCGAGGGCCGTGCGTTTCTTCGGTGGTACTGTCGGTTGCTGCGGATCGATTTCGACGATCCAACCATGGCGTAGCGGCTCACGAGGCTCTTTGCTCACATCGAAGCGCGCATCAATCAGATCCCAACCGTAAGCAGAGCGCTCCCGCAGCGGCCAACGCCGATGAGCTTCAACCGTGGCGGTGTCGGTAGTCGCATCGCTCCACGATTTCGCAGCGCCGAAATAATCCTGAATGTTTTCCTCGGCCGTGAGATAGGTGCCCCACGGAGTTTTGCCTCCGGCGCAGTTTGCAAAAGTTCCTAGTACCCGCGTGCCGCTCGGATCGGCGTTTGTTTGCATCAGTTCGTGGCCTCTAGCAGGCCCACAGATATCCATTGGCGTATTGGCAGTGATTCGTCGCGTCAGCGGTCCGCCGCTGAGTGTCTTCCAGCCCTCTGCAGTGCGTTGAAGCTCAACGACGCTAACTCCGTGAGCTGCCTGCATCCAAGCGACCGCCTGCGGGCGATTGAGAATCCAGGCTTGACGTTCTTGAGCGCGATTGGGGCCCGCTTTTGGCCAGTTAGCAAAAGACAGTTCAGCCATGACGTATTCATGGTTGACACAAAGAACGCCCGACGAATCGCGACCGCCTATGTGGAAAAATGCCAGCGCATCGTTATTGGTTCCGAACAATTTTTCTTGGCGGATTGCTGCGTCGTGATCGAGCCACGCCAACGATTGCATGGTCTTTCCATCGAGAGTCGCGACGCCATCAAACAGGGCATCACCGGCTCGAATCAGCACATCGCTACGCAAGCCGGCTGCGAGGGTGATTTGGTCAGCGCGAGTTGGCTCGATCGCTGCAGCGACCGCTTTTTGAATAGGCGTTTTCGTCTGCGCAGAAAATGAGATGGTCGGCAGAGCCGAAATGGCGGCTGCGGCGCTAGTGCTTGCGATGAAATGGCGCCGAGATAAACGGCGATCGAGTATCGAACCAAAGTATTCGGAAGTCATCTCGGTAGTGTACTTATCTTGCTTTTCACCTTGATGAACAATCTAGATTTTTTCATTGTAGTCGCGTAATCGCTTCGACAATATTCGCGCGATGTTCCGATAGATCACCATGGCTGCCTCTGGAGTACCGTCGATATCGGTTTTACGGAACATGAGGGAAATCGCGGTTGAGCAGGCCCGAACCCGAGCGGATCTCTTGCCGCCGTCGACGATGGCCATTTCTCCAAAGGCATCCCCTGGGCGCAGATCTTTGAGAGATTGCCAGCCGGCCGCGGTGCGTTTCTCGACGACCGCGCTACCGGTGATGAAGACAAAAAAGGTCTGGCCTTCCTCTCCCTCATCGAAAAACAGTTGATCGCTCTGGCATTCAACGCGGCTAGTTTTAGCCAGAATACTGATCAATTCCTGTCGCCCGAGCCCGGCAAACACCGGAACGGCATTTAGCACTCGCAACAAAGTTTCATCGATTTTTATCAAGCGGCGGCCTCTAGATATGCCCAGTGGGGTTCGGGAGCCCGTTTTTTCCGGTAGATTGTATTCATAATGAACGTATTGGGGCACCGTTGAACAATGGACGGCCCCGGTGGTATCCGCTCGAGGGAGAAGCTGTCATGAATTCCGTACAGGTCGCCCATGTCCGTATCCAGGGCAACGAGTTCGTCTTCGTGCCGTTTTCGCCTTTGATGGCAAGTGTTGCTGCAGCGGATCAGCAAAATCTTCTGCGACAGATGCGCGAGATTTGCCACGGTTTCGGGCTCAACGGCGAGGTTGTTGTGGTTTGGCAAGGTCCAAACGGGCTCGGATACTTGGCCGACAGTCGCTACCACGCCGTGCTGTCGAAAGTATTGAACATGACGGTCGTGCGCTCCAATCTCAACAAGAAAGTGTCGTCGCCATCGATCACCGGTTTGTTGGCTCAGGTGGCACTCGACCCCTTCGGCGCAGCCTCGGCCGCGACTCGTGCGCCTGCTCCTGCGCCCGCTGCTCCGACGACCACGCGCGCACCCGAGCCTGCACCAGCGCGAGCTGACGGAGACGAACGTCGTTCGATGCCGGGCATCCATGCGGGCGCTCGCAAGGCGACGCCTAATCGGGTGGTGACCATGCTATTCACCGACCTCGTGGGATCCACCAAGCTCAAGCAAGAATATGGCGATGCTCATGCCATGCAGTTGGTGCGCCAGCATCACGATCTCGTGCGCAGCATCTTGGCCTCAACAGCGACCGGCGAAGAAGTCTCCACATCGGGCGACTCCTTCTTCATCGCCTTTGCAACGCCCTCAGAGGCGGTGACATTCGCTTTGCGCATGCAGAGCCGTATCGAGGATATGAACGAGGCAGAAGGGACCGATATTCAAGATCGTGTCGGCATCCATGTGGGTGAGGTTTATGCCGACAACGCTAAGGTCGCCGGAAAAACTTTCGACTTCAACGGTATTCAGGTCGACACCGCTGCGCGAATCATGTCTCTCGCGCAAGGTAGGCAAATTTTGATGTCGCGCTTCGCCTACGACAATGCTTTCCAAATGTTGAACGGCTACGAGATCGATGGGATTCCCGACATCGAGTGGAAAAATCATGGCCTATATGAAGTCAAAGGCGTCGAAGATCCCGTCGAGATTTGCGAGGTCGGTGAGCCGGGCTTCGCGCCGCTGAAACCTCCACCGGATTCCGAAAAAGCCAAGCGCGCTGGTCATCGGCGTTAAAGCAGCATCGCGCGCGCCAGTTCGCGTGCCCGCGACTGGATTTCGGTCGGAAATCTTTCGATCAGATTGCGACTAACCGGCGTGACAAGATCGATCGAATCCGCGTGTTCGCGAATGACTTCCGGTGGCAGTCGCTGAAGTAGTTGATGCGATAGCGGCGACTGGCGAACGTCAAACTCGACTCGGCCCGAAGCTCCCGGTGCGAGAACCTCAGCAGCAGTCATCGCCGTCGCTACTTTGGTTGCGCGTAAGGCCGATCTCAAGCGAGCCGGATAAAATGCGCGACATCCAAAACTATCCGCCGATTCAATCAGCGCCATCGCCAATAGTTTTGCCCGCATCACCTCGCCGATGACTGCTAAATTGCGGGCGGTTGTATCCAATCTATGTTGATGGTCAGACTGAATCGGTTCGCCATCGAATTGTCTGAAGATCACGGGTGCTGCGAGCGACGAGAGGAACCGAGTCATCTTCTGCAGCGTCTGACGATATTGAGTGACACTGATCGACCCGCCAGCTCGCAACTCGCTGGACGACTCGTACATCAAGCCCCAGGTGTCATCCAGAAAAGCGATCAAGTCCGACTCGCCGAAGCTCCGCACATCTCGATTGGCAATTCGAACCGCTCGCCTGATGTGCGAACGCATATCGGATTCGCCAATATTGGCCTGATGGCGATGATTGACGTCCATCAAAGCGGAGATATATGACGCAGAGAGGCGATTCGGATCCTTGCGGAACGGGACAGTTGCCTCAATGCCCAACGTGACGGCCGCTAAATGTTCAGCATCGAGCAGATCGCTCATAGCCTTACAAGCAATGAGAGCGCTCAGAAATTCATTTTGCCCAGCAAATGGCGAAAGCACTTCGGTATCCGAGAAATGGAAACAGCGCTTCACGATATCGAACACGGGGTCGCGCAAAGCATCCGGTGAATCAAGTAGCCTGAATTCGCCGTTCTCACCTCGGCCGACTAACTCGCCGATGTATTGATCACTGTCGGGTGGCAAGCCGCCATCGACACCGGCCTGAACGATGTCATGGAACAGACCGATGACAGCATCGAGCGGGTCATTCGATTCCGCGACCATCAATGCGTGCGCCAGATCGTGATAGTGACGACTAGGCAGGTTCATCGAACGATCGACGAGCTCAATCAGCGAATCGAGGCGCGTCTCGCTGCATCCGGGTGCAAGGTGCCCGAGTGCCCATCTCAGTTGCGGACGACAAGTCAGTTTTTCGGTCATTTCTCTTTCATCACCCAAACGCCATTCCATTCACCGACGGGCGGATGCGCCTCAAGATAATCGCAACGATCAATGTAAGTCTGCGACAAATGGTCTTCCGGGTTAAGTTTGAGACACAGCTCAAAGCCCGCCCTGGCTTTCTGCCAATCACCGCTCCGGTACGCCTGCATCGCGTCACCGAAACGGGTAATGACATCAATCATATTGGGGAAAGTCTTGTTATCGTGATAGTCGAGAATTTCGTACACGCGAACCGGTTGCGTCTTGCCTTTAACTACGACCAGATCGATGTCTCGGTAACGATAGGTCCCCTTCAACTTCAAGATAGTCGATTCGCTGGCCAAAATATGTGCCGAATACGCCTTACAAGCGCTCTCTAGTCGGGATGCGAGATTGACACCGTCACCGATCACCGTGTAGTCCATGCGCTTGGGTGATCCGATGTTGCCGGAGACCACGATATCGGTATTCAGGCCGATGCCCATATCGACGGTTTTAAGGCCTTTCTCACGACGGACTGCGTTCCAGTCCCACATCTCTTTGATCATGGAAATGGCCGCTTTGACGGCACGATCCGGATCGTCCTCGTGTGCAGCTGGCAAGCCAAAGCAAGCCATGATGGCATCGCCGATGAACTTATCGAGCATGCCGCCTTGTCGGTTAATGCACTCGACCATCAGGGTGAAGTATTCATTCAGGAAGGAGACCGTGCCCTGCGCACCATATTCCTCCGTGATCGTGGTGAAGCCACGAACATCCGTGAACATGATGGTCGCTTCCTTGTTGGCTCCGCCAAGGAGGTCAGAGCCGCCGCCCTCGAGCATCTGAGCCGCGATAGCCGGATCCATGTAACGGGACATCGTCGACTTCATGCGCTTCTCGGAGCTGATATCTTCAAACATCAGCATGGCACCGAGTTCTTTATCGTTATCGGCGGCGCGCAGGGGCATCACGCTCACATTGACCGATCTCTCGGTGCCTCCGAGCGTTAATTGCGCATCCGGAAAGTAGCCGCTCTCGCCGGTTTCCTTGGCAGAGGCGATGCTCTCGTTGAGCCAAGAACTGCTCTCGCCGAGCAGCTCCGGTAGCGGTTTGCCGACGATTGCGATGGGCTTGGCATCCCAAATCTTTAGGCCCGCTGAATTGCAGGTGACGACCTTGCCAGCAGCATCCAGCGTGATGACGCCGTTCGACATGCTCTGCAAGATACTGTCGTTGTAACTTTTGACGCGCTGTACGTCATCGAATAGCTTCGAGTTCTCTAGCGCGATGGCGACCTGCGCCGTGAACGCCTTCAAGCGTTGCTCGTCTTCTTGAGTGAAGACGCCCGTTTCCTTGTTTAAAACCTGTGTCACACCGATGATGACGCCGTGCTTGTTCAGAATCGGAGCGCACAAGATAGATCGGGTAAAAAAACCGGTTTGACGATCAAACGACGGATTGAATCGCAGGTCGGCATACGCGTGCGGAATATTGAGTGATTGACCGCTCGTAAAAACTTCGCCCGCGATCCCGAGGTGGGATGGGAAGCGGATCTCTGCAATCTCACCGCCCGCCGAGACGCGGGAAAAGAGTGTTTTCGTTGTGGCGTCATGCATGAAGATCGTTGCACGCTCGGCACGCAACATCTTGGTTGTCTCGGCCACAACTCGATGTAAGAGTCGCGAAAGATCAAACTCTTGATTGATTTCCGAGACCAAGCCGATGAACTTTAGCTCCTTCTGGCGAAGTTTTTCGGTTCGTTCGATGAAATGAAGACTGCTCAGCGCGATCGCCGCCTGCGAGGTCATGTCTTGAAGAAGCTCGAGATCGTCTTCGGTGAAGGAGTCCGTGTTTTTGTTCAAACATTGCATGGCCCCAATGATTTCACCGGAAGCAAGCCGAATGGGTACGCAAATAATGTTTCGAGTCTTGTAGCCCGTCCAATCATCGACTTGTCGATTGAATCGAGAGTCGGAGTAGGGATCATGTGTGATCACTGACTCCCCTGTTTGAAAAACATACCCGGCGAAACCCGAGGTGTTCAAAATGCGAATTTCTCGAACCAAGTCGCCTTGAGCGACGCGTGAGTAGAGTTCGCCAGTCTCTGCATCGTTCAAGAACAGCGTGCCGCGATCGCAATCGAGTGCTCGCGCCGTGATGTCGACTAACGTGCGCAATACGCTCACGAGATCATTCGCAGCGGCGCAACGTGCCGACACTTCGAGCAGCGTTTCCGCACGTCTAAGAGCAACCGACTTAGATAGCTTCTTCTTGCTGGCGGGTTTTCGTTTCTTGGTTTCGGTATTCACTTTCGTTTTTCCAGTTCGAGTCGGAGCAATTTGATTTGCTCCACAAGGTGATTTCGGTCGAGAGCAAAGGCGGACTCCTGTCGCGTCATTGCTGCTTGGTGCGCGACTCGAAGTCCGTCCATCTCGATGCGCATCGAGTCTATGGTTTCGCGCAGTTGTTTCGCTTCTGCCGTTCCACGTGCCTTCTCTGCTTGAGTTTCAGCGCGACCCTGTGCGGCGGTGTCCTCAAGATTGCGCCGAAGACTGTCAATGGTCTTTCTAAGCTCAGCGATTTGATTGGCGAAGTGCGTTTCGGTTGCCTGGACGTTGGCGCGGCCAACGACGGCGGCGTTTTCGAGTTCGACACGCAGACTGGCGACCGTGTCCTGTAATTGCAGGTTGATGGCACGGAGCGATGAGAGTTCGGCGTTGATTTGTTCGGCGGGCGTTGTCGACATGGGTTCCATCTCGGCCTATTTAGGCCTGTAGGTCTCGATAAAGACGTAGGTATTCATGGGCTGAACGATCCCAGCCGAAATCTTGATTCATCGCCGCCATCATCATGTGATTCCACCGCGCTCTGTCGCCGAACACATGGGCAACGTGTTGGACGACATCCGACAGTCCGGTGAAACGCTCATCGAAGGTGAAGCCTGTGTGGTGATCGACGGTATCAGCAAGACCGCCGACGGATTGAACGATAGGCAGCGTGCCGTAGCGTTTGGCGTACAACTGTGTCAATCCGCAAGGTTCATGGCGCGACGGCATCAATAGAGCGTCACCTCCAGCCATCGATAGGTGGGCAAGTGATTCCGAATAGCCGATATGGACGCCGATTTGTGTCGGGTGACGCTGGTGGAGTTGTCGAAATTCCCACTCTAGATGTCCATCGCCACTGCCGATGACGACAAGCTGCGCGCCCTGGGTGACGATCGCTTCTGCTGCATCAATCACCAGGTCGAGTCCTTTTTGCCAATTCAAACGGCTGACGACGATGAAGATGGGTCCCGCTTGATTGTCTGCCAAAGAAAAATGTTGGCGGAGAGCCGCTTTGCACAGCGCTTTACCCGCCAGACTTTGCGGGTCATACGAGTAGGGGAGGTGGGTGTCGTGTCGCGGATCCCACGTGCCGTAATCGACCCCGTTGAGTATGCCTTGTAAGCGATCACCGCGAGATCGCACGACGGCATCGAGACCGCCACCGTGCCTTCCCAGCGTGATTTCTTCGGCATACGTCGGACTGACGGTCGTGACCTTGTGCGCGAGCAGCATACCCGCTTTCAAAAAGCAGAGGTCACCGAAGAATTCTAGGGGTCCATACGGAGCCGCGAGCCAATGCGCAAGACCCAGTCGCCCGTAGTCATGCGGAGGAAAGCGGCCGGGGTAGTCGATGTTGTGAATGGTGAATACGGTTTTAACCGGTGGCCACGTCTCGGTGAGGTAGGCGTGTGCGAGTGCCGGGTGCCAGTCATGGACATGCAATACATCAGGACGCCATTGCCTATCGAGTTCACCGCCGGCGAGTTTTGCAGCGGCCCAGCCGAGCATCGCGAAGCGTACGAGATTGTCATTCCAGTCGCCGCCGTGCGGATGCGAGTAGGGATTTCCAGGTCGCTGAAATAGCGCGGGAGCATCGATGACATAGACCGCGGTCTTACGACCGGGCAGAAAGCCGTAGAGCACGCGCATGGTAGCGGTGCCGAAAAGCCCGTTCGCCTCATACACGCAAACCGGCGTAGCGAGCGCGGCCATGATGGCAGGGAAGCCCGGAACGATAGTGCGTGCATCAACGCCGATATCAGCCAGCGCTTCTGGCAAGGCCGCTGCGACATCCGCCAGTCCGCCGGTCTTCACCCACGGGAAAAGTTCGGTCGTCGCATGAAGTACGCGGGTCATAGATCGAGACGATCGATCATCGATTGAGTGATTAGCGTGATGCCGCTTTCACTACGCACGAAACGTCTCGCATCGTGCTCTGGGTCTTCGCCGACCACGAGCTCGGGCGGTACGTGGCAGTCTCGGTCGACGACGACTCGATGCAGTCGAGCGCCACGACCGATTTGCGCGCCCGGGAGCACGACGCTGAGCTCAACCACCGCATTGGAGTGCACACGAACACCCGAGAACAACAACGAGCGTTCGACGGCGCCTGACACGATGCACCCACCCGAGACCAGCGATTCAATCGCGATGCCGCGACGCTCATCGGAGTTGTGAACGAACTTGGCAGGCGGCAATTGCGGCTGATAAGTCCAAATCGGCCACCGATCATCATACAAGTTCAAAAGTGGCACAGTCGCCGTGAGATCGATATTCGCGTCCCAATAAGAGTCGAGCGTGCCGACATCGCGCCAGTATGGTTCGGTATCTGCGCTGCGATTGACCGCGCTACTGTCGAAGCGATGGGCAACCACCCGTCCCTCGCGAACAAGTCTAGGGATCAAGTCCCGCCCAAAATCGTGGGTAGAGATCGGATCGGCGGAGTCGCGCTCAAGCTCTCTCAATAAAAAAGCAGTATCAAAGATATAAATGCCCATCGAGGCTAATGAGCGATCTGGAGCATGTGGCAATGTGGGTGGATCGCGAGGCTTTTCGACAAAATCCGTGACGACGTCATCTTCGCTTGCGTGCATGATTCCAAATCCAGACGCCTGCTCTTTGGGAACCTCGACGCAGGCAACCGTGCATCCGCGACCATGCTCGACATGATGGGCTAGCGCAATCGCATAGTTCATCTTGTAGATGTGATCGCCAGCCAAAATGATGATGTAGTCACAATTAAAACTTTTGATAACTTCCTGATTTTGATGAACTGCGTCGGCAGTGCCTTGATACCAAACGTCGCTACCCATTCTTTGGTTGGCAGGCAGCACCTGCACGAATTCATTGAGCTCTCCACGCAGAAAGCCCCAAGCCATTTGAATGTGCCGGATGAGGCTGTGACTCGTATATTGAGTCAGTACTGCGATTCGCCGAACGCCTGAGTTCACGGCGTTAGAGAGCGCAAAATCGATGATTCGAAATTTACCGCCGAAGTGCACGGCCGGCTTGGAGCGTTTGGCAGTGAGATCGAGCAGGCGGCTGCCTCGGCCTCCAGCGAGCACGATCGCGGCGGCGCGGCGCGGCAGATCGAGGCTGGCCACGACATCGTTGCGAATCACTGAAAAACCCTCCGCTCCATCTTTCTAGTTGAATTAATCCATTTTGGAGCGATGCTAGGAGGCCATAACCCAGCGGATTCTTCAACGGGTCACGATCGCCTCTAAGGATGACAATGCGATGAAACTGAATTGGTCCGAGTATCTGAGTGAGTTTTTCGGAACCGCGATCATGATGGCGATCGGTATTGGTGCCGTCGTCTTCATGTGGTCTTCGGGTAGCGTGATGAGCGAGCTCATCCCGTCGGAGCCGTGGCGCCGGTTGGCAACCGGCATTTTGTTCGCGGGAGGTGGCACTGCGGTGGTGTTGTCACCTTTGGGTCAGCGCAGCGGCGGACATCTCAACCCCGCGATGACTTTTGCATTTTGGTTGCGCGGCAAGATCAGTCATACCGATGCTGTCATGTATGCGCTTGCCCAGATTTTGGGTGCGGTGCTTGGCGTTTTGGTTGTCGGCGCCGTTGCCAGCGAAGCCGCCGCGACGGTCAATCTCGGTATGACGACGCCCGGCGTCGGCTACTCGGCCACCGTCGCCTTGGCGGCGGAGCTGATCATCACCTTCTCATTGATTTTTCTGGTGTTTTGGGCTGTCGATCGGCGTTCGATCGCGCGCTATACGCCCTATCTAGCTGGGGTGCTGATCGCGTTGCTGGTCATGATCGAGGCCCCCATCTCTGGCACGAGTTTGAACCCGGCACGCAGCCTCGCACCTGCGGCACTCATGGGGGTCTTTGATCACTTGTGGCTCTACTTCGTTGGCCCGATGGCTGGTGCCGTTCTCGCGGTCGCCGTGTATCGCGGCGTCGGGGGTGAGAAAACGGCGACGGGTTGCGCCAAGCTGCAGCATAACGATCAATATCCTTGCCTCTTTGAAGGCTGCGGCTACCGACGAGTGGCCGCTGGCACCGTATTGGTGCAGGAGGGCGGCCAATCCGATCGGGCCTACGTGATTCGCCGCGGCGAGGTTGAAGTTCGAAAAGCACAAAACAACGGCAATCATGTGGTGATCGCGCGACTTGGGCCGGGTGATTGGGTGGGCGAAATGGGTCTACTGCTGGATTTGCCGCGCTCAGCCTCGGTCGTTGCGATCACAGACCTCGAAGTTGACCCGATGACGCGCGAAAACTTTGAGCACCTCATTGGTGCACATCCCGACGAAGCGATGAAGCTGATGCGGCAGTTAGCAAGTCGGTTGCATCAAGCGGACCAACGGCAGACGATTTGATTGCAAGACCGAGTCTAAAGAGCGGTCGTTCCTCACTCCGTCATCAGAAATTCATTCGCCGCTGCTTGTTTTCATTCCGGGAAAGATCCATTCTGGACTGATAGACGCGGGGTCTAGCCGGCTCCGCGAAACAACAACAACGACGAATGACCGGCCGATAAGAGCTGGCGCGACGTTCTGAGTGGGGGGTGAAATGGGTAAAGCCAAGCAGACGGCCGAGCATGAGCGGCTGTCACAAGCCCGTGGTGGTTCGCCGTGGTACCGATGGGGGCCTTATCTGAGCGAGCGTTCCTGGGGAACGGTACGCGAGGACTACAGCGCCAATGGCGCGGCCTGGAATCATTTGACCCACGACATGGCCCGAAGCAAGGCCTATCGATGGGGCGAAGATGGTCTTGCCGGCGTATCCGATCAATACCAGTTGCTGTGCTTTTCTTTGGCGCTGTGGAACGGCCGCGATCCGATTTTGAAGGAGCGCGCATTTGGCTTGATTCCTGCCGAAGGCAATCACGGCGAGGATTTGAAGGAGTACTACTTCTACATCGACAGTACTCCGACTCACAGCTACATGAAGTACTTGTACAAGTATCCGCAAGCGGAATACCCGTACGAGTGGCTAGTGCGAGAAAACGCGAATCGTCATGGCCGTGGACCGGAGTTCGAGTTACTTGACACCGGAACTTTTGACGAAGACCGCTATTTCGATGTTTTCGTGGAGTATGCGAAAGAAGGTCCAGAAGATCTTTGCGTTCGCGTCGAGGTTTGCAATCGCGGACCGGATGACTCGGAAATCCACCTGATTCCGCAGCTGTGGTTCCGCAATATTTGGGGATGGGGCGCGAATAAAAAACGTCCGCCCAACATCAAGCTCGGTGCGAAGCGCGGCAAGCAGGTTCGTCTCGTTGCAGACGACAGCGAAGCCGACGGACTCACCAACTTGCCGTTCAAGTATCAACTCGGCAAACGTTATTTATCGGCTGAAGCTGATGGCGAAGCACTGTTCACGGATAACGAATCGAACACGGAGCGTTTGTACGGCGTAATGCCCGAGAACGGTCGCCGCTTCTACAAAGACGCCTTCCACCGCCACATCATTCACGGCGAAACGTCGGCGACCAATCAAGATCAAGAAGGCACGAAGGCGGGCATTCACTACCGCCGTGTCGTTCCCGCGCGCGGCTCGGTCGTGTTCCACTTCCGTCTGTCGGATGATGGTAACGCGTCCCTGAGCGACGTCGATTCGGTGATGACCCGTGCCCGTCGCGAAGCCGACGAGTTCTATCAGACCATTCATCCTAAGGGCGCGACGGAGGACGAGTGCCGTATTCAGCGTCAAGCGTTCGCCGGCATGATGTGGTCGAAGCAGAACTACATCTTCGACGTTGATCAATGGCTGAAGGGTGACAACCCTAATCTGCCGCCACCGGATTCGCGCAATCACATTCGTAATCAGCACTGGCGCCATCTGAACTCGATGCGTGTGCTGTCGATGCCCGATAAATGGGAATACCCGTGGTTTGCGGCGTGGGACCTTGCGTTCCATACCGTGGCGATTGCGATCATCGATCCCGACTTTGCCAAGCAACAACTTTGGTTGATGTTGTTCGAGCAATTCCAGCATCCAAACGGGCAAATTCCAGCCTACGAGTGGGAGTTCTCTGACCTGAACCCACCGGTACACCCGTGGGCGGTCTGGCGCGTCTACAACATGGATCGCATTCGCTCGGGCACGGCAGATCGAGCCTTCCTCGAGCGTTGCTTCCACAAGCTGCTGATCAACTTTGCTTGGTGGATCAACAAAGTCGACAGCCGCGGCAATAACGTGTTCGAAGGCGGATTCTTGGGTCTCGACAACATCACGTTGTTCGATCGCTCGGAGAAGCTACCGGGTGGGGCTGTACTAGAGCAGTCGGACGCCACCGGTTGGATGGGCTTGTTCTGTCTGAACATGATGCGTATTGCCCTCGAGCTCGCCAAAGAAAACAAAACCTACGAGAGCCTCGCGACCAAGTTCTTCCAGCACTACGTTTACATCGGTGCTGCGATGAAGCGGCAAGGGGGTCGTGATCACGATCTGTGGGATGACACCGACGGATTCTTCTATGACGTTCTGCGTTATCCCGACGGTCATTACGAGAAGATCCGCGTTCGTTCGATGGTTGGATTAATTCCGATGTATGCGGTCGAACGGCTCGAGACCGATTGGTTGAAGCAGTTCCCTGAGTTCAGCTCGAATCTCAATTGGTTCATGAATAACCGTTCCGAGATCGTCGGACGTTGTATCTCGCGTATCGCCAATCCTGAGGGTGAGACGCTGGCGATGACGATCGTCGATCGGCAGCAGCTTGAGCGAATGCTTCAATGGCTTTGCGATCCTGAAGAGTTCATGTCGGATTACGGTTTGCGCAGTCTCTCGCGCGCGCACTTGGCGCATCCGTTCCGCTTGGGCGGAAATGAGGTGGGTTACGAGCCGGGTGAGGCGGATTGCAAGATCAAGGGCGGCAACTCGAACTGGCGCGGACCGATTTGGTTCCCGACGGCGTTCCTCATGATCGAGTCGTTACGCAAGCTCGCGAAAGCACACGGTAATGATCTGACGATCACGGATCGTTATGGCAAGACGTGGACGATTGACGACATCGCTCGTACGCATGCCAATCGATTGATCGCCGTGTTTGCGCGCGACGCGAACGGTCGCAGGCCCGAGTACGGCAACATCGAGAAGTTCCAGTCGGATCCGCACTGGCGCGACTACCTCACTTTCCACGAGTACTTCCACGGCGACACGGGCGTGGGTCTCGGTGCATCCCACCAAACGGGTTGGACCGGCCTCGTCGCTTCGTTGATCGACGAATGGCGTTCCCACTGATTTAGCCGTTTAGGCAGCAGGAGTTACTTCATGTCTTACCAACCTTTGAAAGGTCAGAAAGCGCTCGTAACGGGCGCAAGTTCCGGTATCGGTGCCGGTGTCGCCATCGCGCTCGGTCAAGCGGGCGCCGATGTGGTCGTGAACTATGCCGGTAACGCTGCGGGTACCGTGCCGGTCATCGCAGCGATCGAGGCGGCGGGCGGCCGCGCTATCGCAGTGCAGGCTGACGTCTCGGATGAGGCTCAAGTCGAAGCGATGTTCGACAAGATGATGGCGGAGTTCGGCGGTGTCGATATTCTCGTGAACAACGCCGGTCTTCAGCAGGACGCCGCGTTCCACGAGATGACTTTGGCTCAATGGAACAAGGTCATGAACGTCAATCTGACCGGTATGTTTCTCTGCAGCCGTCGTGCTGTGCGAGAAATGATGAAGCGCGGCGTGCACGGTAGCTCGCCCGCGGCCGGCAAGATCATCTGTATGTCGTCGGTGCACGAGGTTATTCCTTGGGCGGGTCACGTGAACTACGCCGCTTCGAAGGGTGGCGTGAAACTGTTCATGCAAAGCCTTTCGCAGGAAGTGGCGCCTCTGAAGATTCGCGTCAACTCGATTGGTCCGGGTGCGATCGCAACGCCGATCAATCGTCCCGCTTGGGAGACGCCCGAGGCGCTCGAGAAATTGCTTGAGCTGATTCCCTACGGTCGCGTCGGTCAGCCGGCTGACATTGGTAAGGCTGCTGTGTGGTTGGCTTCGGATGATTCCGATTACGTCAACGGTCAGACGATTTTCGTCTGCGGTGGCATGACGCTCTATCCGGAGTTTGCAGACGGCGGTTGAGATGACGACGAAGGTCGCGATTGCGGTAGTAGGATCTGGACCGGGCGGGCTGAGCGCAGCCGCCCGTGCGGCTGAGGTCGGTGTGTCGCATGTGCTGCTCGAGCAAACGGCAGCACATGCGAACACGATTCAGAAATACCAGAAGGGCAAGCACGTTATGGCTGAGCCCAATATTCTTCCTCTACGCAGTCCGATGCGATTCGAGGCGGGTACGCGCGAGAAAATTCTCGGTGAGTGGTCCGTTGGCCTCGATGAGCACAAGGTCAACATTCGCTACGGATCCGAAGTCGTTGGCATCAGTGGCGCCAAGGGCGATTTCCACCTCAAGTTGCAGGATGGCAGTGAAGTGCTTGCCGAGAATGTCATTCTCGGTATTGGCTTGCAGGGTAACCCACGTCGTCTCGGCGTGCCGGGCGATGGATTACCTTGCGTGCAGTACACGCTCGATGATCCTGACGAGTACAAGGGTGAGACGATCGTGGTTGTCGGCGCGGGCGATGCTGCGATCGAAAACGCCGTGGCGCTCTCTAAGCAAAACACGGTTTATCTCGTCAATCGATCGGGCGAGTTCTCCCGATGTAAAGACGGCAATCTCGCGCTGATCCTCAAGACGATCGAAGCGGGCAAAGTCATCTGCCTTTACTCGACGCAGTGCGCCTCTTTGACCGAGACGCCGGGTGGTGAGAAGCCCTATTTGTTGGCACTCAATACCTCCACGGGCGATCTGCAGCTTCCTTGTGATCGCATCATCGCGCGCCTTGGCGCAACACCACCGCGAAAATTTGTTGAGTCTTGTGGAATCAAATTTCCATCCAGCGACCCGACGTCACTGCCGGTGTTGTCGACGTCTTATGAGTCGAACGTACCAGGGTTATATGTCATCGGCGCCTTGGGTGGTTATCCCCTCATCAAGCAGGCGATGAATCAGGGCTATGAGGTCGTGGAGTTCATCCGCGGCAATCCGGTCGCGCCTGCGGACGAACCGTTGCTCGCTGCCAAGTTTGCGGGAATTCCTGGGCACCGCTCGGTATCGGAAACTTTGCAGGCGATGCAACAGCGGATCCCCTTGTTTACCGAGGTGAACCCGCTGATGTTCCGCGAGCTGCTTCTCGGTAGCACGATACATGTGCTCAATCCCGGCGAAGTGGTCTTCAAGCGTAACGACTACACCAATTCTTTCTACACCATCTTCAATGGTGGTGTAGAGATTCAGATCGACGACAACAATCCGGCTAAGCGGATCCCGTTGATGCCTGGTCAGTTCTTCGGCGAAATGGGTTTGCTATCCGGACGTCGCCGAACGGCCACGGTGCTGGCCGGCAAAGACTGCGTTCTAATCGAGACCCCAAGACGCGATGTCTTGAAGTTATTGAGCTCGGTCGATGCTGCGCGCGCGGTTATCGATCAAACGTTCATCGTGCGCGCCATTCAGAGTGGATTTGCGCCTCAAGCCAAGACCGCAGATTTGTTGCCCATCGCGGCGAAATCGAAATTAAATCGCTACAAAGCTGGGCAGGTTTTGTTTAGTGAGGGTGATGAAGCTGACGCGCTACACCTTGTTCGTAGCGGTTCACTCGCCGTGTTGCGATCAATCGGTGGCCGCGAGATCGTCACGTCTTATGTGGCTGCCGGCAACTATGTCGGTGAGATGGGTTTGATGGGCAATACCCGTCGTAGTGCGACGGTGCGTGCGACAGTGGCGACCGAAACCATCAGTCTTGATGCCGACACTTTTGCAGAGCTTCTACAAAAAAATCCGGCGCTGCGCTCAGAGCTCGAAGAGACGGTGCGACAACGCATCGCAAGCAATACCCGCTTACAGGGTCAGGATAACGCGGGGGCACTGATTTCATTCTTGCTCAAGCAAGGCCTCGGCGAGGCGACGGACGTTCTATTGATCGACGAAACGCTTTGCGTCGGCTGCGACAACTGCGAACGTGCCTGTGCCGCTACGCACGGTGGCACCTCGCGTCTTGATCGTGCCGCAGGCCCGACCTTCGCGAACGTGCACGTCCCGACATCGTGTCGTCACTGCGAAGACCCGCATTGCATGAAGGACTGCCCGCCTGATGCGATTCGCCGTTCTCCGAACGGTGAAGTCTTCGTCGGTGACAATTGCATCGGCTGCGGCAATTGCGAGCGAAATTGCCCATATGGCGTGATCCAGTTGGCCGGCCCGCCGCCTGAGCAGCCGTCATTGGCGTCGTGGCTCATGTTCGGCAGTAAAAAAGAGAACGTGTTCGGCGAGGTACAGGGCCTCGGCCGCAAGCATCATCACCATCATCATGATGATGGTCACGGCGCACCCAAGGCCGTTAAGAAAGCGGTCAAGTGCGATATGTGCAAGGGGCAGGATGGCGGTCCCGCCTGTGTGCGTGCTTGTCCGACTGGGGCAGCGCTGCGCGTCAGCCCTGAAGAATTTGTGGCGTTCGTGCAGCAAGAAGCATCGAGGTTCTGACCATGCACGAGTCGATGCTGAGTTACGCGCAACGTCGTTATCTGAAAGTCGCCATCGGACTGTGTGCTCTGTCGATCGTCGCTTACGTCTGGCACGATCCGCTCTCGCCCCCGAATGGTGGCACTTGGCTCGGCTACACCTTAGGCGGAATCGGGGCAGCACTGATTCTTTGGTTGACGGCCCTTGGAGTTCGAAAGCGCAGCTATTCGTCTTCTCTTGGCACGTTGCGAGGTTGGACGAGCGCCCATATTTATCTTGGTCTTGCTCTCATCGTGGTGGCTACGCTGCATACCGGCTTCCAGTTCGGTTGGAATCTGCACACGCTTTGCTACGTGTTGATGATGATCGTCATCGGCAGCGGTATCTTCGGCATGGTCGTCTATCTGCGTTATCCGCAGTTGATGTCGTCCAACCGCGCCGGCGCCAAGCCGGACGTGCTGCTCGAAGAAATCAACGATCTCGACCAGCGCTCGCTACGGGTGGCCAACGAAATGCCCCGTCGTTTTGGTGATGTGCTGCGATCGAATCGAGAGGGCACTCGAATCGGCGGGAGCACGAGAGCGATTTTGGGTGGTCTCGATCTTTCGACGATCAACTTGCCAAGCGCCGGTGGCAGTTCTCAACAGGTCGCGAACCCTGAGCAAGCGGCCTTACTCGACTGGCTGGCCGATGAACTGGCGCGGAGCACCGATGGCGAGCTCACGAAGAGAATCGGCGACCTTCTCAGCGTGATTGCCACGCGCCGTAATCAGCTACGTCGACTGCGGCGTGATGCGCAGATTCGGGGCTGGCTCGAGATATGGCTGTATGTGCACGTGCCTGTGACATTGGCTTTGATTGGCACGCTGATTGCGCACGTCGTTAGCGTTTTCCTCTATTGGTGAAGCGATGCGTATCCTGATTCGTACACTCGAGACCGGCACGACGGGCGTTGCAGTCGCCCGTGATCGAGTTGTCGAGGCCGATGTGATCGGCTTTGGGCGCGCAACCGATCAGCAAATTCATTGCAACGATCAACGGATCGGCCTGCAGCACGCCAAGTTCACGCGCTCGGACTCCGGGCTGCTGTTGTCGTGCATCCCGCCGGCTCAAGCCGAGGTCAACGGTCGACTCTGTCGCGATGCTAGTTTGCGAGTGGGCGACGAGGTCAGTCTCGGGCCGATGCTGATCAAGGTGTTAGAGGCACCTGTAGATTTTGATGCAGCAATCTCGGTTGAACACGATGCGCGAGAGTCAAAGGCTGCTGACGATGCGCCGCTGCCCGCTTTTGCAACATCGCTTGAGCAAGTGGGCTGGCGCAAGCGTCCGTGGGCGTGGGCCGGTATCACCATCACCTTATTGTTGGGTTTGATTTTGCCGTGGTTCTTCGTCGGTCGGGGCGATGCATCGGCTGCTTGGCTACGCGCGAGCGTACTTCCAAGCGATATGCAGTGGACGTCGGGTGCGTTGCACAGTGCCCACGGCAATCTCGAAGTCGAGTGCGAAGCCTGTCACGCTCAACCGTTTAGGCGCGTCCGAAATGAACAGTGTCTTGATTGTCACGCCAGTACGCTGCATCAGCACGTTCCGGCAGATCATCCTGCTGCAGCAGATATGACCGCGGATCGTTGTACGAGCTGTCACGTCGAGCACGATGAACCATCAAATCTGGTGCAGCTCGACACGCGTATCTGCACCGACTGTCACACAGAGCCGCAGAATCATGGAGCGGGGGAGAAGGCCCTGCCGGTGACCGATTTCATTGCGCAACATCCCGATTTTCAGGTCAGCTTGTTGACTGCGCCGGACTGGAAAGTCACGCGCGCTAGATTGGGTGAAACGACTTTGGTCGAGAAGTCGAATCTTGAATTCACTCACGCGGCGCATCTTGATCCCAAGGGCATCAAGGCACCGCAAGGCGAGGTCGTGATGCAGTGTGCGGACTGTCACACGCCGAGCGAGAGTGGCACCAGCTTCAAGCCCATCAACATGGAGCAGCACTGTGGTTCCTGTCATACGCTCGGCTTCGATCCCGCAGAGCCGCAGCGGAAGGTGCCGCATGGTGAGCCGAAGCTCGTCATGCAGACGTTGGTCGATCACTACAGCCGCCGATTCTTGAGCGGATACAGCGATTCGCTCGCGCCTGCTAACGGTGTGACGCCGCCTGGCGCTTCCTTGAGCGCGGCCGCACGCGCGCGCGTTCTCGGAAACGCACAGCAGCGCGCTAATCAGGTGGCCGCTGATATTTTTGAGCGACGTGTCTGCGCTGACTGTCACACCGTCACTCGAGAAGGCACGAGCGCCGAACCGATCTGGAACGTGGCGCCGGTGAAGTTGACGCAGACGTTCATGCCGAAAGCCCATTTCGATCACGCGGCACACGCCACCGGCGATGCTACCTGTGAGACCTGTCATGCCGCGACCGACTCCAAAGTGGCAAGCGACGTGTTGATGCCGCAGATCAAGGTTTGTCGTGACTGCCATGGTGGAGAGACCGGGACTGAGGGCGGTCAGGTGCGCATCGCGAGCCCATGCGCGTCGTGCCACGTTTATCACGATGAGCAAGAGCCGAAGTGGGTTCCTGTGATGAAGAAAGTGATTCAGCAGGCGGCGGTACGCGAATGAGACGGCTGTGGTTGACGGTGCTATGCGCCGCCTTGGTGACCTCTTGCGGCGGTGGCGGATCGGGATCGTCGAGCTCCAACGTCAATGGTAGTTCAGCGTCATCGGCTGGCGCCCCCGCTTGTGATGGTAGTTGCGCCAGCGCCAGCACGTTTCTATCGACGAATGACGTAGAAGCCGTGATCGCGCGTGGCGTTGCCGAGGCGCAGGCGCGAGGCGTCAAAGCAACGATCGCGGTTGTTGATCGAGTCGGCAATGTTCTAGCCGTGTTTCGCATGTCAGGCGCCCTCCAAGACGTGACGATGCGAACCAATGATGTATCGGCTTCGGCGCTTAGCGGTGGACTTGAGAACGTCGAAGTGATTCCGGCGACGATGGCCGCGATCGCCAAGGCCGTGACTGGCGCTTATCTCTCTAGCGAGGGAAATGCGTTTAGCACGCGAACAGCGAGCCAGATCATTCAATCGCATTTCAACCCTGGCGAATTGCTCACACCGGGTGGACCGCTATTCGGTGTGCAGTTCAGCCAATTACCTTGCTCTGATGTTTCGGCGCGTTTTTCGCCGGCTGAGGCTGATATTGGTCCGAAGCGCTCGCCCCTCGGGCTCGCGGGTGATCCTGGCGGCTTCCCGTTGTATCGGTCGGGCACGCCTGTCGGTGGCGTTGGTGTGGTGGTTGATTCCGTTTATGGCATCGATCGCAATGTGCTCGATATCGACAACGACGCGGACGAGGCTGTTGCACTTGCGGCTGCCGGATCTTTGGGAGCGCCCGAAGATCGTCGTGCAGACCGCATCACCGCCGATGGTAAAACTCTGCGATTCAGTGATATCCGCTCCGAGGATCTTCGATCTCGAATCGATTCACCGCCAGCGTTCGCCTCCTTGATCGGTAGCGCGGGGCAACTCGTTGCAGTGCCTGGTTATAACGATGCGCCGGTTCGTGCAGGAACTGCGTTTGGACAAGCGCGATCGGGTATTCGTGCGGACAGTCAGGACTACGCCGGTCTCGATGCCTTCGTCTTGGTCGATGCCAGCGGTAATGAGCGTTATCGTCCCCGCTCGGGTACCGATAGTACGGCAGCACTGACAGCCACCGAAGTTCGAGCGATTCTGTCGAGCGCTTTACGCGTGGCCAACAAAGCTCGTGCGCAGATACGTCGTCCGCTCGATACACCGGCTCGCGTTTCGATCACGGTGGTCGACTCGCAAGGCGAAATTTTGGGATTGGTTCGCACCCGCGATGCGCCGATTTTCGGTATTGATGTCTCCGTTCAAAAGGCGCGTGGTGCCGCATTCTTGTCGTCACGCACGGCAGCAGAGAAATTGGCAGCCTTGCCACCCGCGGTCTATCTCGATCGAGTTTTGGTTCGTTTGCGCGAAGAGTCGCCGGCACAGTACGTATCCACCATGCGCGTGTTTCTCGGGTTACCGAACGCTTTGGCAGATGGAGCGACCGCTTTCTCGGCTCGCGCGATCGGGAACCTCGCTCGCCCAAATTATCCCGACGGTGTCGACGGTAACCCGTTTGGCCCGCTGTCACGCGCCCCGGGTCAGTGGAGCCCTCTCAATACGGGCTTACAGATGGATCTCGTACACAACGCCGTCATTCAGCACGTCGCCTTCGTCCGTGGGCTGACGCCTGATACGCCACGGAATTGTAGCGGCGTGAGCGGCTTTGATCGTGGCTTCACCGTGAATGGAGCGGTACGCGGCTTGGCCAATGGCATTCAGATTTTCCCGGGCGCTGTGCCGATTTATCGCGGTGATCAACTGATCGGTGCGATCGGTGTTTCCGGTGATGGCGTTGATCAAGACGACATGGTGGCGTTTCTCGGTGTGGCACGCTCGGGCCTGACTGGATCGGCGCCTCAGAACGCCCCTGTTAATCGTCGCTCGGATCAGTTAGTTCCGAGTGGCGCGCGTTTGCGTTATGTCAGTTGTCCGCAAGCCCCATTTTTGGATTCGAACGAACAGGAGCCTTGCAGTGGTCTTTGATCGCCAGTGGCTGCCGGTGTTTTTGGGCTGTGTGCTCATGGGGTCCGCGTTGGCGGATGAGCCTTGTCCGCCATCGCAACCCGCTGAGTCGGGCCGGCGTAGTTCGACCATTCCGGTGATTCCATATGAGCCGGAACCTTGCGATCCGAAACGAATCTCGCCTGCGCCAATGGAAGAGATGGGGTCCCTACAGGGATTCCCAGATCGGTGGCGTATCGTCGAAGCCATTGGCATCAAAGAAAATCTTCTCGATCCCTATCACGGCCATAATCGGTTGAAGGGTGATCGACCGATGTTTGGTGAGGATTGGTATCTCGCCTTCATCGGGATCTCCGATACGGTTTTCGAGCCGCGCTCGTTCCCGCTGCCTGTCGGCGGTCCGGTCACCGCGAGACCTGAGTCTCTCAACACCTTCGGAAGTCCGAAGACGGAAATTTGGGCTCAGACATTTGCCCTTGAAACCGTACTCTACAAGGGCAACACGACCTTCAAGCCGCCCGATTGGGAGTTTCGCTTCACACCGGCATTCAACGTCACTCGGGTTTCGGCGGATGAGCGTGGCTTGCTGCGTGCGCCCGCGGATGCATCGAAAGTTCGCTACGACTCCGCGGTGGGTTTGCAGGCTGCGTTCGTCGATCGCCACTTACGCAATGTCTCGCCGAACTACGACTTCGATAGCATTCGAATCGGTATTCAACCCTTCACCTCGGACTTTCGCGGCTTTCTGCTGAACGATGCGATGTTCGGTGCGCGACTGTTTGGTATTCGATCGAACAATCGCTACCAGTACAACCTCGCGTGGTTCCGTCGGCTCGATAAGGACACCAATAGCGGTCTCAATGACGTGTTTTCGCGGGGCTTAGCTTCGTTTCGCGACGACGATGTTTTCGCTGCAAATCTGTATGTCCAAGACTGGCCGACACTTGGTTTCTTCACGCAAGGCACGGTCATCCACAATCGCAATCGCGAGGGTGGCCAGATTCAGTACGACGATAACGGAATCATCCAACGACCTGTGTCACTCGGCGTCGAGCGATCGGGTGACTACGACGTCACGTATCTCGGCCTATCGGGTGATGGGCACATCGGTGGGCTGAACCTCAGTACCTCCGCTTATTACGCGATCGGTGATGCCGAGCGAGGTACTTTCGTCGATCGCCCGCAGCAAATTCGTGCGGGCTTCTTCGCTGCAGAGCTATCTAAAGACTTCTCTTGGATTCGTGCACGAGCTTCGCTCGCCTGGGGATCGGCAGACTCCGATCCGTTTGACGGGCGTGGAGAGGGTTTCGACGCGATCTTCGAAAATCCGCTCTTTGCGGGTGCGGACACAAGTTTTTGGATACGCGAGCCAGTACCTTTGATCGGTGGCGGTCGTGTGACTCTGTCGGGCCGTAACGGTTTACTGAACTCTTTGCGCTCCTCAAAGGAATTCGGCCAGTCGAATTTTGCAAATCCGGGTCTGAAGCTGATTGGAGTTGGTGCGGACTTCGATCTGACCCCCACACTGCGCGTGAGCACGAACGTCAATTGGTTGCAGTTTGTCGACACCGCGACACTGCGCGTCGCGCGTGCTCAGGGTGATATCGATAAAGATATCGGCGTCGATGCATCGATCGCCGTGATCTGGCGCCCACTGGCCATTCAAAACGTGGTCGGCCGTTTGTCCGTGGCGACGTTAGTGCCCGGCGAAGGCTATCGCGACTTATTCGAAGACGACATGGCGTATGCCGTGCTCGGCAACCTCGTACTCACTTACTGATTTTCTAACCCATGAAAAAGCTAGTCGCCGCCATCTTCACGCTATCCGGTCTCATGCTGTTACCGGGTTCCGTCGATATTGCGACTTCCGCCGAGGGGCTCAAAGCGGTCGAGCGTGTCTACGTCGCTGCGCCACCCGCGCCTGCGAAACAAACGCATGAGGAAGCTGCCGCAAAGAGCGTCGGTTGCAACGACTGTCATACCAAGACCGACCAGCCCACGATGCACGCCAATCCGGGCGTCGTCTTAGGATGCACAGACTGCCATGGTGGTTCCGCGAACATCCGGTGGATCGGCTCGAATGATCGCGACACACAGAAAAATGATCTGAAGTACGCGGAGACGCGCGATGCGGCGCACGTGCTGCCGAAGTATCCCTCGGCATGGCATCACCCTTCGAGCGCCAATCCCGAGCGTACGTATGCGCTGTTGAACAAGGAAGCGAACGAGTTCATTCGTTTCGTGAATCCCGGCGACTATCGAGCGGCTGATGCAGCTTGTGGCGCATGTCATTCACGTACTATTCATGACGCCAAACGCAGCCTGATGGCAACTGCCACGATGTTCTGGGGTGGAGCTGCGTATAACAACGGCTTGCTGCCTTTCAAAAACTACATCCTCGGCGAGAGCTATACCAAAGAAGGTGTTGCTGCAATCCTCGAGGGTGCGAAGACCACGGCAGAGCAGCGTGATCGTCACGAGCTCGTCGAGCGCGTGTATCCGTTGCCGCGTTGGGAAAATCTTCCGCCCGCCGACATCTTCCGTGCTTTCGAGCGCGGTGGTCGTAACATCACCAATCTTTTTCCGGAAACCGGCATCCCGAATTCCTTGGGGCAAATTCAGCGACTCGAAGAGCCTGGTCGACCGGACTTCAAACAATCTAACCGCGGACCTGGCACTGGCGGTCGTATTGCGGTGCCGGTGCTGAACATTCACAAGACTCGTTTGAACGATCCTTTGATGTGGTTCATGGGGACCAACGACAATCCCGGCGATTTTCGATCCTCGGGCTGTACGAGTTGCCACGTCGTCTATGCGAATGATCGCGACCCGCGTCACTCAGGTCCCTACGCGCAATTTGGTCATGACGGTAAGACTCAGACAGTAGATCCCACCATCCCGAAAGATCGCAGTGGGCACCCGCTGACGCATTCGTTTACCCGATCGATCCCGACCAGCCAGTGCATGATTTGCCACATGCACCAGCCGAACATGTTCATCAACTCGTTCCTCGGCTACACCATGTGGGACTACGAGTCGGATGCGCCGCACATGTGGCCCGAGGAGCAGCAATTTCCGACGCCAGAGCGCATTCGCCAAGTGCTCGATCGCAATCCGGAAGGTGCAGCACCGCGTGGCAAGTGGGGCGATCTCGAGTTCCTTAAAGGCGTGAGTGAGCTCAACCCGAAGTTGAAAGATACGCAATTTGCGGATTATCACGGTCACGGTTGGAATTTCCGCGCGATCCACAAGCGAGATCGCGAGGGCAATCTGCTGGATGCCGAAGGCAACATCATCGAGAACGATGATCCGCAGAAGTGGAAGAAGACCGTTCAGATGTCATCAATCCATGTCGATGTCGGCATGCATTGCGTCGATTGTCATTTCGCACAAGACGGACATGGCAACGGTTATTTGCATGGGTCGGTTGCTGCCGCAGTCGAGATCGACTGTAAGGATTGCCACGGCACGACGGCGGCCGTTGCCAATCTACGCACGTCTGGCCCTGCTGCGCCGAAGTCAGGCACAAAAATTGGTTTGATCCGTAATCCCGATGGAAAGCTGCGTTTCGAATGGCGTGGTGACACGCTGATTCAAAGATCAGCCGTCACGCCCGGACTTGAGTGGGAAGTGTCGCAGGTCAAAGACTCCATCACGCCAGGAAACGAGCACTATAACGAGAAGGCAGCTCGCGCCAAGACGATGGCGAAAGATGCCAAGACTCAAAAGTTTGGACCGGATATCCCGTGGGAAATGCTGGCCCACAACGACGACAAGATGGAGTGCTACACCTGCCATACGCCGTGGACAACGAGTTGCGGCGGTTGCCATCTGCCGATCGAGGCTAACGCCAAGACCGATCGCCATCGCTACGAGGGCGGGGAAACACGCAACTTTGCCACCTACAATCCGCAGGTTCTGCGTGAAGATATCTTCATGCTCGGTTGGCGCGGCCCAAGTGAGGGCGGCAAGATGGCGCCGGTGCGCTCGTCTTCAGCGTTGGTGCTGTCATCAACGAACTCCAACCGCGAGAAGATCTACATCCAGCAGCCGCCGATCGCAGCGTCGGGCTACAGCTCGCAGGCGATGAATCCGCACTATCCGCACACCGAGCGCAAGACCGAGACCAAAACTTGCAGTGACTGCCATCTCGCCAAAGAGGGCGATAACAACGCGATTATTGCGCAGACGCTCGGTTACGGAACGCAGTTCATCAACTTTGCAGGTCTCAATGCCTGGGTGGGCACCGAAAAGGGTGTCGCTGCCATCGAGGTCACCGAGTGGGATGAACCACAGGCTGTTATCGGCAGCTATCTGCATCGGTATGCCTACCCGAAGTGGTATTCAGAACACCTCGGTCGAGATCGCGAACTACAGCGCATCAGCGCTTTGAGCGGCGATATCGCTGGCTGTGTGCAGATGCGGGGTGAGTACGTGTTCTCAGCGGAGGGCAAGCGCGGCATGCGAGTGCTCGATGCAGCGAGCATTGCCAACAAGGGCATTAGCCAGAAGCTGATCAGTGCGCCGTTCTCGCCGCTTGGGCACAACACGCAGGTCAAGACTTCGAATGCCACCTGTGTCGCGTTGGCGACCACGCAGCCGGTCCATCCGCCGCGCAATGAGGGCGATCTCATGCGCAAGGCCAATCAGGAGCAGCCGTTCCTGCCAATCTACAATTTCGCGGTGATTACTGATTCGGTCGAGGGTCTCGTTCTCGTCGATATCAACACGCTCGCAGATGGCGAATTCAGGAATAATTTCTTGAAGCGCTTCGTGACCTGGAATCCCAACGGAAAGTTGACCGGCGCGCGTTATCTGACGATTGCCGGCAATCTGGCCTACGTGGTCACCGGCAGCCACGTGATGGTGGTGGATCTGTCGACCCCAAGCGTGCCGAACATCGTCGCCGAAATTCCATTCGACTCGCCGCAAGCCGTGGCACTGCAGTTCCGTTATCTGTTCGTTACGACGGCGCGTGGCTTTGAGGTGGTTGATATCACGCAACCGTCGCGTCCGCGAAAACTGCCTGAGGCAACCGTGCCGCTTGCCAACGCAGGTCGGTTCACGGTGGCGCGTACGTATGCGTATGTCGCTAATGGTCGCGAAGGTATGGCCATCATTGACGTGAAGCGTCCGCATGCAGCGCGGCTGTTCCAGAAATGGAATGCCGATGGCGGACTCGTCGATTCGCGCGACATCATGATTGCCTCGACTAATGCGTCTCTCTTTGCCTATGTTGCGGACGGCAAGGGCGGCTTGAAGGTCGTGCAATTGACCAGCCCGTCGTCGCAGCCGAATTTCTATGGCTTCAGCCCAGAGCCGCGTCCGGAGTTGATCGCTTATAAAGCTACTCGGTCTGCGGCGCTCAGCCTCTCGCGACCGCTCGAGCGCGACCGAGCAGTCGACGAGAGCGGCGGTCAGGTGGCGGTGTTTGGTCGTCGCGGATCGCGCCCATTCAATCTGCAGGAAATGCAGCGACTTTATCTCGATAAGGACGGCGAGCCTTGGTATGTCGAGGATAATCCTGCCGTCAAGCAGGCGCAGAGGAACTCACGATGAGTTGGAAAAACAGTCTTTTGAAGTGGGCGACGCTGAGTCTGGCTGCGTTAGCGACGGTTGGCGCTCTCGCTGACGATGCCAAACTTCGTCATGAGGGTGTTGCCACCTGTGCGTCCTCGTTGTGTCATGGTTCGAGTCAGCCGCTAAAGGCCTATGAAAACGCCTTGCAAAACGAGTATACGACGTGGTCGCAATTCGATCCGCACAGCAACGCCTACAAGGTTTTGCTGAATAAGCGATCGCACGAGATTGCACGCCGGATGGGCATTGGTCCTGCTCATGAAGCCCCCGCGTGTCTCGCCTGTCACTCGGACGCCGTGCCTGCCGCGCAGCGTGGTGTGAAGTTTCAACTCGATGATGGTGTGGGTTGCGAGAGCTGTCATGGCGGCTCCGAAAAGTGGCTGGCAACCCACTATCAAAGTCCGAGAATTCCGCGCAGCGAGCATTTGGCGAACGGTCTCGTCGCTTTAGAGAAGCCCGAGGTCTTAGCGGGCACCTGCCTTGGTTGTCATGTTGGCGATCAAAATCGCTACGCCAACCATCGCATGATGGCGGCAGGGCATCCGAGACTCGTATTCGAACTAGATACCTATCTTGAGTTGTGGCGCACGAGCGGTGGTCGTGAGCACTACCGAAAGAAAGTGCCGACCAATCACTCGGCCATGTGGGTCAAAGGTTTGGTGGACTCCTCACGTCGTCAACTCAATTTGATTGAGCAACACGGTGCGGGACGCATGGGTCCGATTCCTGACTTTGGCATTTTCGCCTGTCACTCGTGTCACCGAGACTTGCGCTTGACCGCATTCGGAGGCTCGAGCGGTCTTGGTATCGAACCAGGTGATTTGCGTTGGCAGGATGCGCATCTGTTGGTCTTGCGTCGAGTGACCGCGGCCCTGCAGTTGGGCGCTCGCACGGATCTTGATCGCGCTGTCATCGCCCTGCAGAAGGCGGCGCATGGTGATGCGGCGTCTCTACGTGCAGCGTTATCGCAAACGCGAACGGCGTTATCGTCGACCGAGAAACAACTGGCAGAGGTCAGTTGGTCTTCTGGCCAGTTGAATACCGTTGCGCAGTCTTTGGTGGACGCATCGCGACGCGGCGAGTTTCCAGATCCGGCAGCCGCCGAACAGGCGGCCATGGGAATGGTGGTGATGCTAGCGGGTCTGAAGCTCGATCAGGGAAAGCAGGCTGAAATCAACCGCTTGTTTGATGATCTGCGAGACGACAACGCCTTCGATCAGCGACGATTCGTCAAATGGATGTCGGTGCTCGGGACTCGCAATTAGCCGAGTCCGTCGAGGATCGTGACGAAGAACGTCCCTTTGCCTTCGCGAAATTTTTTCGCGGCGAGGTATTCGTTCGATTGCCAGAATCCCCACGCCGCTTCTTTGGAGGGGAACTGAGCAATCAAGATGCTCTCATTACGCGGCTCGCCCTCAGCCACTTCAACTTTGGCGGCGGGCGTCACGGTCAAATAATGCCCGCCAAATTTCTGGTAGATGGGCGGTAAGGCAGCGTTATACAAGCGAAAGCCTTCGATGTCTGTGACTTTACCTTGGACGAGCAGATAAGCTGGCTTGCTCATTTAATGAGGCCCTCCGCCTTGAGTGCTGCTCGGACCGCGGGTCGAGCAGCGATGCGATCGATATACGACTTCAAACCCGGCCAAACAGTGGCGGAATCGATTTTCACATACGCGCACCAGCTGAGTACCGTGAAGAGATAACAGTCGGCAACGGAGAGATGCTCGCCGAGAAGAAATGGTTTATCGGCTAAGTGTGCTTCGATGAATTTCACGCGTTTCTCGAGCTGCACTCGCGCTGCCGCTTTTTGTTCATCGGTGGCGCCCGGCGTAAAAAACGGGCTGAAGCTTTTGTGCACCTCCGAGTTGATATACCCCAGCCACTCGTGCAGACGATATCGATCGAGCGTCGCAGCGGCAGGCGCCAAATGCTTCTCAGGCACCAGATCGGCGATATAGGGCAGGATCGCTGTGCCCTCGGTCAGGACCTCACCGCTATCGAGCTTCAAGGCCGGTACATATCCCTTGGCCGTGATGTTCGAATAATCCTCGCCGCCCGCCGTCTTCTGGCCGCGTCCCTCAACCTTGATGAGTTCGAACGGTATGCCGGCTTCCAGTAAGGCGATGTGCGAGGCCAGAGAACAAGCACCGGGCGAGAAATAGAGTTTCATCGGACTTCCTTCGGATATGTCTGGGTAAGGAAGCCATCGTATCGCGACGTCTCGCAGGGTCAACGAGATTGGTAAACTACGCCACCCGGCGGGCCCGTAGCACAGCGGTTAGTGCAGGGGACTCATAATCCGTTCAACCAAACGGGCCGGAGAAAAAAAGGCTGCGGCCTCATGGAGTTAGAGCGAGAATACGCTCTAAGGGTGCTTACACACCGCTTACACACCTTTTAGAGCCTATTTTTAGGGCTTTTTGGGGTGGTGCGCGGGGCGCTCAGTTAGCATCAGAATGAGGAGGATCGGTAGCGATTTCAAGTGTGGGCCTGTAGCACAGCGGTTAGTGCAGGGGACTCATAGCGAAAGTTGTGCCACGTGACGGGAAACCCCACGTGGGATGGTGTCAAAGTCGGCGAACCCTAATGTCGTGTTGAACGACGATGGCAACGCCGAGCCAAGCCCGAGAGGGAAGGTGTAGAGACTAGACGGCACCCACCTACAGCGCGAGCCACGGTGAAGGCATAGTCCAGCGAGTACCGAAAGGTACACAAAGCAGAATCCCTTGGTCCTTGGTTCGAATCCAAGCAGGCCCATTACCTCCCGCCGACCTCAAAGAAAAAATCCGAAATTGACAGATGGCGTTGTCCGCTCCAAAGGGCGGCTATAACGTCATCTGTATGCCCGTCGCAGTCGACACTACTCACGTACTAATGGATCGCACGCTGATCGTGTATCGGCGTGAGCGTAGTGCTGTGTGGCAGTGTCGCTATCAGGTCAATCGTAAATGGCAGCGTGAGTCGACGGGTGAGCATGAGCTGCCCAAGGCGATAGAGAAGGCTAAGAAGATCTACATCACCGCCGAGATCCGCCATAGCCAGGGACTGCCTGTACTGACACGGCGTGTGAAGCATGTCGCGGCGCTCGCCATCAAGCGCATGGAAGACGAGATCGCGATCGGTCAAGGCAAGGTTTCGTATAACACCTACATCCGCATCATCAACGACTTCATCTTGCCTTCAATCGGCAGACGAGAGATCGGCAGTATCACCCCCGCCGTCATCGATGAACTCGACAAAGAGCGAGTTCGGATCATGGGTAAGGTGCCGACCAAGAGCACGATGCTGAAACACAACGCGGCGCTGAATCGCATTTTCGATGAGGCTGTTATTCAGGGGTTTCTCAAACAAGATGATCGCCCCGTACTGATCTCGAAAGGTAAGCAGAGCGATATCCGACCGAGCTTCGACGTCGAGGAGATTAGCGCCGTCATCGGGAACTTCGATACGTGGATCGATCGTGCTCGCAATGACGAGAGCCGTGAGCGTCGGTTGGTGTTGAAAGACTATGTTCACTTCATATTGGATACGGGGGTACGCCCAGGCAAAGAGCCGCTCGGTGTCCGTTGGCGTCAGATCAAGTACAGCAGTGGCAGTAACGAGGTCGGCGCAATCGATAAGTCAGTAAGCACCGCTACAAGCCCCGAAACCGTGCGCACTATGCAGATGCGCGTCACGGGTAAGACGGGTTCACGAACGATCGTCGCGATGGAACGGTCGGTTGCTGCCTTCGCTCGTCTCGCGGAGCGTAACTATGGAGCGACGGGTACAGGCGAGGAGCCCTTTACCACTCTGATCACCCCGAACAATGATGACTTCGTGTTTCGTTGTCGCGTGAAGGCAGCGGATGGCACTTTTAAGCTCGTGAAGCCGACCAGTCTCGAGAACATGTTTTCAGCGTATCTCAAGGAACATAACCTGCTCGTCGACCCCAAGACGGGCAAGAACAGGGTGCTCTACAGCCTGCGCCATGCCTACGCGACTTATGCGCTGCTCTATGACCGTGTGCCGATTCATACTTTAGCAAGGCAGATGGGTACGAGTGTTCTTATGATCGAGAAGCACTACAGCCACCTCGATGTGGTCACAGCGATCACCCAGCTGGGTGGGCGTCAGACCAAGAAGGTGATCGATGCGAACTCGACGGTCAGCGACAAATACAAGTCAGTCAGAACCAAGCAAGTCGCTTAACGATCCGAGACGCAGTAGTCGCCTTGCGATCCATAGCCCGAGGGGCAGCTGCTTGAGCTCTTCACGAAAGCAAACCGAGCATAAGACTCAGCCACACAGTACGCCCCCTGACTCGAGTAGTTCGAGGGGCAAGATCCTGATGATCCTTTCAGGATGGCGAACTTAGCGCCATTGCTTGGAGTGCAGTACTTCGAGTCGCTCGTGTACCCAAACGGACAGCTGCCTTTCTGGGGCAGTGGGACTGGGGTGAGCGACGTCGCCGCGCTGACATACAGCGATGCCGAAAAAACAAACAGGCCAACGATGTATTTCATGATCTCCAGACTATCGAATATGGCTGTCTTGCGCAGGTCTTTGTCTGCTATCGCATCAGGACTGCGGGTCCGGTTGCGTCAGAAGTTGGAAGGGAGAATCGTATCTAGTGAAATGAACACGAGGTGACGGATCCATTTCACGGGAGATTGATATGCAGTCCACTTCAACCGAGAACTATCTCAGTAGAGAAGATGCCTACAGACTCGTATGGACTATCCCACTGGCGGTACTGGCAAAGAAGATAGGTATTTCCGGCGGTAATCTCGCTAAGAGATGTCGCGCAGCAGCGGTACCAGTCCCTGGTCCTGGGTGGTGGCTGCGCAAAAAGGCAGGTAAAGCGCCGTCATGGCGTCCTCTACCCGAGGTCGTACCTGAGGGCGCATCCACATTGGTCTACTGGGGACCACCACAGCCGGATGAGATTCCACCGCGTGCGCCGACGCTCTATGACATCGAGAAGCAGCGTCGTTTGGAATTGATGGCCGTCAAGATCACGCTCCCGAAGGATCTTAGGAATCTAACGCCCACCGCCAGAAGAGTAGCCGTCGAGTGTGGGCTACTCCCAGAACCGAAAAAGGAGGCGCTCGAAAAGCTTTATGCAGTGCCCGGCTTCAATGTCGAGGTTCAGAAATCTCTTGCTCCGCGTGCTGTAAAGATCGTTGACGCATTGATACAAGCGGCAGCGCAAATGGGCTGGGTGTATCGCGCGCAGAAGCCAACGGGCGACAGCGCGGTCTGGGGGCGGCGCGAGCATGGCAATTATCGAATGCTCGGCTATTTCGATGTCGAGGGAGTGAAATTCACGATACGGATTTACGAGGGGAAAAGCGAACGGAGCGCCCTTGGCGGGACAAAGATCGTCTTGCGAAATTGAAGGGCGAATTTTTCATGCATCCCGGGTACGACTTCTCCCCAAACGGATTGCTGATGATGCAGCTCAATGACGGAGCCGACGGATATACGCTAGGTCCCTCGTATCGTGAAACGAAAACCAAGCCTCTTGAAAATAAAGTGCAAGACATTCTTCTTCAGATGCTTCATGCCGTCTATGAACGGCGTCGTTGGCAAGAGGAAGCGGCGCGTGCACGGAAGCGGCGCGAAGAGCGTGACAAACAACGGGCCCTAGCGAGGGCGCGCCAGGAAATTCAGGATCGCCTGAGGAAACAGCTCGAATCCCAAGCGGATAAATGGGTTCAGGCCAGCAATCTGAGGGAATACCTGAGCGCACTAAAGATCGCGCGAAAGGGCGTGCCACTGATCTATAAGCTCGGCGATCAGCGGGTCAACTTCATTCAGTGGGCAGAGACCTACATTGAATCGCTTGACCCACTGACGCGTTTGCGGCGCTAAGGTGAAGTAACTATTTGAAGGCCATAGGCCTTTTATTGAGCTGCGCCACTCGGTTGTCCTGCCCCGTTCTCGGCTATAGCTTACAGAGCGTCTTCCATCAGTTGAGGGCGCACAGATGCGAGCTAATCGGGGGAACGCAGAGAAGTCATTACCCGTCAATCGAGAGATTCATCACCTTGCCGAGTTCATCACCCAGTCCTGCGGGGAAATCGACGAAGCGTCGATAGACTCAGACGGCTCGGTCACATTTCGACGCGAGATATTTTACCGACACCCACAGGGCGTTGAGCGATTTCGACAAGCAGTGCTTAAAACTCTCATGGCACACGAAGTGCTACATGCCGAGATCAGTAGCGGCGAGGCTTGGCAGCCCTTTACTGATGCACCGAATCTGACAGGCCGTAGTTACTGGTTCATCAAGTTATGGCTTGCGTAGAGTCTCACTCGCAAAGATCAATATCGTAGGTATCTGGATCGAGCAGTTCGAACTCCTTGAAGTAACGACCCACAAAGCGAGCGCCGAAGTATCGTGATAGATGCGCGCTGCATTTCACCTTCAACGGATGGACCTTTCTAGAGAATCGACGAATGACATCCCAGTCGTTGGTCATGAAGACGCCGTCAGTCATATGCCCATCTGCCCGTTGAATGGTGACTACCCACCATGTGCCGTTACCCATCTGTCTATCCTCCACTGAAGTAATCGCGTCCTGAGTGGACGATGTGGAGAGACTAAAAAATTCGATGCCCGACAAGGGCGTAATGCCATAACTCAATTTTGACAGTCGGTCCGTCAGCGAGTGGCTGGCTTACTTGGCTGGCGATTGATCCTGGTCAGTGTTTGATTTGCTTTCTGTATTTTCTGGCGTGCTTGTTCCTGCTTTGCCATATCGCGGTAGCGTTTGGCTTGATCTCGTAATGACTGAATGCGTTGCTTTGCAGGATCTGGTGGCTTGATAGAGTTCGTCGACTCGTTAGTCTGATCAGACTCTTCGTTTACGACGACAGAGACCACATTGCGAGGTCCATACAAGGCAAATGCCAAATCTCGAGCAAAGGCGACATTCTCAGCAAAGACGAGTGTGGAGCCCGACATCCCGGTCTTTAGTCGAACGAAAACGCGATAACACGTAAAGGGCGGAAGTATTTCACTGCATTTCATGCATGTATTTAGCCCGTGCATGGAAAAAGCTCTTTGG
>JACCDT010011639.1_pt1 | contig 72815 bp, 111 predicted proteins | sample 7446291 | NCBI WGS metagenome assembly JACCDT01 (sample SAMN15323446, study PRJNA562643) | freshwater metagenome | isolation source: river surface water | place: USA:Blue River Watershed | collected 2017-08-17 | reverse complement strand
CACGAGACGGGCCAGATTCGTGGAATAGTATGCCAAAACTGCAACGCAGGGATAGGACAACTGGGCGATACGTTGGATGGCGTAAAGAAGGCGATAGCTTACCTTGAGACATCTCCGCAAAATGTCAAGCGCGTTTTATCCGATGATTTGGTCTCAAACGAGGATGCTGAAAATCTGTGCGACTAAAGGAAAACTTCCCTTTTCCATCGTCCTGTCTGAGCTAGCCTGCCTAAGTTGATCGCGCCCCGCTGAGCGGGGCTTTGTCGTCTCATGAGCCTGAAAGAAAAAGCAAAATGCACTCCGATTGCCCGTACCGGGCGAGTGCAAGATTGGATGGATAGCCCAGAAGGTCGTCTCGCAGTGAGTTGCACGGTTTTCAACGTAGAAGATTCAATGGAGGGGCAAGATGGCATTGAAGCGTCTTGGCGGTTTGTTAGCCATGGTTTGCGCAATGGTGCGGGCGTCGCTATTCATCTTTCTTCTCTCCGTGAAAGGAATGCTGAAAATGGCAAAGGCTTGGTTGCAAGCGGACCAGTAAGTTTTGGCAAGATTTATTCCACGCTTAATGAAATTTTGCGCAGGGGCGGCGTTTATAAAAATGGCGCTGTAGTTTTGCATCTTGATTATGATCATCCTGATGCGCTGGAATTTATTAATGCTTCGCGCAGTGAGCTGCCTTGGGTGAAGCGTTGTATTAATGTGGATGAGAAGTTTATTGAAAATAGTTCTCAAGAATTTATCGACGCATTGCTAAAGGGGATTGGTAATGGTGATATTTGGTTGAACAAGATTCGTTTCAATGCGAAAGGAGAGCGAATTCGGGCAAATGTTTGCCTAGAAGTATATCTTCCGCATCGCGGTACGTGTTTGCTGCAGCATGTAAATCTTGGCGCCTGTAATTTTGATAATTTGCAAGGAGCTTTTATTGAAGGCATGCAGCAACTAGTTGATCTCCATCCCAATACTGGCGTTGGCGACACCGGAGAATATCTTTCTCCCACCATTGATAAACAAATTGGTCTGGGCGTGTTGGGTCTAGCTAATTTCCTTGCCATCCATGGCATTAGCTACGAAGATTTTGGAAAGGCTCTTGAAGCTTATTTGATGGATGATCCTCATCCTTGGTGTCACTATTGGAAAGACATGCCCGCTGGCGAAGCCGTGTGGCAATTAGACCAAGCCATCCAGAAAGCGGCTGAAATTGCTCGTGAGCATGGCATGGAACGTGCTTTCTGCATTGCTCCCACTGCATCGTGCTCCTACCGTTATCTAGATACTCGCGGCTTTACCACTGCCCCTGAAATTGCTCCTCCCATTGGTCGCATTGTTGATCGGGATAGTGGCACTTTTGGCGTGGAAATGTTTGACTATGGCGAAGTGGAAATTGCTGCTGAAGTGGGCTGGGGAAATTATAAGCGTGTTGCTGATGGCATTGTTTCTCTTTATCAACGCACTGGTCTTTTCCATGGCTATTCTTTTAATAGCTGGTCAGACTTGGTGATTTATGACGAAGCATTCCTGCGTGATTGGTTAGAATCTTCTCAGACAAGCCTCTATTACAGCCTGCAAGTCCTGCCTGATACTCAGCGCAAGGATGATGCATATGCTGCATTGGACGACGATTTTAAGAGCATGTTTGGCTTGGACGAAGAGTCTGAAGCTGACGGATCTTCTGCGTCTTGCAATGTAGAGGCAGGATTCTGCGCTAGCTGCGCTGAATGATAAAAAAGGGGGCTTACGCCCCCTTCGCTTTCCTCACACACCATTGAATGATACTACGACCATGACCGTCAAGAGCCCCTATTTGTCCATGATTGCCAAAAAGCGCCCTTGGCAGGCCGTGCCTGTTAGCAAGGGGAAGCTTAAGGAAGGCGGCGAGGACACCATTTACAACCTGTTGGCTCTGCGTCATCTAGAACTGCCTGTGAAGGACTTCCTAGAGCAAGGGCTAGAGCGTGACCTTCCTGCCACTCCTGGCGTGGTTGAAGCCCTGCGTCATAACCAGGACGATGAGCAACGCCACGACGAAGCATTGAGCTACGTGACGGCTGCCCATGGCACCAATGAGAAGGCCGAAAAGGAAGTGGCGAACATCCTTAAGGCATGGCAAGAACATCCCGCCCATCCCATTTTGAAAGCTGCCATTCTTGAGCGAAGTATTTTCTTCGTTGCATTGCCGTTTTTCCGTTTCAATGGTGATATTGGCATTCGTACTGTGGCGGCTGATATCAGCCGGGACGAGATTACGCACGTAGGTGTGCATAGTCTTGTTGCTCGTGAGCTTGGCGAAACTGCTGGTCAGAGTTTGAATAAACTGCGTCGGGCCACTGCATTGTGGGCTTTTGATGCACTACAGGCGAGCACGGATAAGTGGTTGAACAAGGATTTTTGGCTGCGTCAGAGTGATAGCTTGTTCGAGAAGGGAAAAGCCGAAGAGCTGAATGACACTGCTCGTAGTCGCATGCCTTCCTTTTTCGAGGCAGCCAACAATGACCTGCCCCAGTACGGGCGGGCATGATATAGTTAGTGAGTTCCCGCTCTGCTTTTGCATCGGGCCGATAGAGTCCAAGCCTCTGTCCGTCCTTGAGGCGCTTCATGCTTGGACCATCCACTCCCCTCCATGCTTAGCTCCTAGACGGAAACCATATTGTTGGCGCCAACAAAATGGTTTTTAGGGATGACGCACAAACAGGAGGGGCCTTGACGGTTAAGTGTTGTGGTACACGTTGGGCAGATAGCCCAGAATGCCAGGTTCGATTCCTGGAGCTGTCCTATGATGAATCCGCCTTCCCATTGAACCATGGCACGGTTTCGCATCGTCCAAAAGCCTTCAGTATTAGATCCACAGAGGCCCACGTATGAAGTACAGGAAAAAGAGCTTTGGTGGTGGAATTTTCGCAACGTGTTTCACGATTTAAATGAAGCCGAAGAATGGACCATCAAATTAATTGAAAGTCTTGAGCGGCCATTTGTGAAAACTTGCGTGGTAGGTGAATATAAATAATGTTTAAGCCATCGCCTCGCGCAGCCACGTATGACGTTGGTGAAGATTTGCAAACAGTTCTCAAATATCTTGCGAGAAGGCTCAATGTAAGCACTGGTACCATTATTGGAATGGGAGTAGCAGCAGTAGAAGAAGCAGTGAAGGTGCAAGGAGAAGATTCCTACGTTATCAATGTTGAAAAAGACGGACAACTATCGGGCTGTAAATTAAGCGCCTACATTAAACACATGCAAGGCGAAGAACAATGAGCGCGTTCGTCACAAGCGACACTCACTTCGGCCATGCGAAGATGATTGATTTCTTGCGTCCCGATGGTGAACTATTGCGTCCGTTTGTATCGTGTGAAGAAATGGACGAAACCATTATTGAACGATGGAACAAAAAAGTAGGCAAGCGTGATACTGTTTACCATCTTGGCGACGTGGTTATTCCACGTGCATCGTTAAAGCTTCTTTCTCGTCTCAATGGAAGGAAGATCCTCATTCGTGGTAATCATGACCAAGGTGCATTAAAAGACTATTTGTCATATTTCGAAGACGTGAGGGGAGCATTCTTCCATCCTTGTGACAGCACGTTTCCTGGTGGCCTAATCTTCACGCATATTCCCGTGCATCCATCGTGCCTGTCTGGGCACTACGCGGGAAATGTGCATGGTCATTTGCATTGTCATCAAATCTTCACTGATAACGGACAAGTGGATAAACGCTATTTCAATGCCTGCTTAGAAAGGAATGACTTTTCTCCTGTAGAGTTTGAAGATATAAAAGAATTTTTTCGCCGTGGACGAGCGTAGGACGTTCAACACGCCCATTAGGGAGCCATGGAATGCTCCCATTCATAATATTCTCAAGGCCATTGATTCTCACATGGCCTTATATTTTGCTCATCGTGATCCATGGCATTTAGAAAAAGCTGCAATGCTTAGGGCTTATCTTCATGAACTAAAATCTTACATTCATCAGCAAGAAGCAAATGTGGCGAATCTGGGCGCTAGCGCTGGGAGAGAAGGCAGGGAGGCATGATCGCGAAGCAGATAAAGTGGCAATTGTCCGCACGTTTATTTTCGCTTCGTATTTGATCACAAATATTGCAATTGTCGCCAATGCTTGGCGTCATTGGAATGACGTAGAGTGTATCCCACAGGCCACAAAAAAGGGGCCTTGAGGCCCCCTTGCTTAATGCTCAAAACCAATGGGGCTTGGGCACGTAAGTAACACCGCGATAAACAAGCGAAGCATGTTGAGCTTCTTTCAGACGAGCGGCTTTCTCAAGCTGCTGCTTGATGAGAGCGAGTGGGTTCATGATGGTTCCCGATGAAATGCGGCCCCGTTCCCTGCCGCATCGTCATGCACTCCATCGCTGGAGCGAACGTTCTTTCAGCCTAGCATGATGCCTTCGGCGGGATTTGAACCCGCATGGGGACAGCCCCTGCGCATTTTAAGTGCGCTGCATAAACCAGTTCTGCTACGAAGGCGTGAGGAGGGAAGGTACTGAAGGCGGGGCTTCAATCCGCCGTTATACAGCTTTTAACCATGGGTCGGCCCATGGCCTTCGCTCCATTGTGGCAACGAACAGCATCCCCCGATACTGTCCTTTAAAACGCTGGCCAGCGTGCTTCGCGAAAGCTTTGAAATCATAACACGACGATGGTTAGGCGTCATATTCTCTTAAGCTTTCACTGCCGTCATGGTCTGGCATGTAGTCGTCGTCGGTGGCGTCTGCTTCCCAAGATCGCTCCAACTGCTCCTCCTCCTTGAGGCGTTTGGCATGGGCCTTTAATTTGGGAAGCAATGTAGGGATGTATAGATGTTCTGCGGCGAGAAGCTGGAGAGAGGTTTGCCTGCTTATGGGGGCATTTTCTAATAGCGCAACAAGAAATTTTGTTTCCTGCATAGTTAATTTGCAATAAGTCACTTCATGACGGAACTATTGTTGGAAAATCATACTAGGAGATTAAGCTTTCGATCCAACCAATGTCATCGTCTTTACTTGCAGCAAGAATGGCGCCAGCCATTGCAAATGCCAAGTCATCAATGCCAGTGGCTTTGCCGCCAGTAACACTCCATTGTCCACTGGGTTTGTACACCACAGTTAGGTTTTTAAGTTGCATGATTGCTTTTTCGTGGCGATAGACATTAATCTGTCCTGCATTGAAAAGCTCTCTCATTTTGCTGAAAGCTTTCATTTTCGAGCTGACAGTCCAAGTTAGTTCCGTAATGGGCAAATCGCTAGCCAAGCTTTGGATGGTGCCAGCGCTATTGAACTGGTCCATCACAATGGTGTCAAAAATATATAGGCGATGTTGTTCTTTAATCCAATCTTCCACTGCATTGATATTAACTTCCATCCTTCCATTGATTTCAAAATCAGCTACGAACGAATGGAACTTATCCACGACGAGAGTGCCGTTTTCATAGTGAACAATGCAAGCAGTGTAGTCGTCACGGCCAACGCCACCACGGGCGGGGTCAAGGGCAAGTACGTAAGCTCCTTGGAATTCAGGACGTGGTGGTAGTGCTGCACGGCGATCATCAATACAGGCATCAATCACATCACTATTCACCAGCGCGGAAAGATTGCTGGCGAACTGAGCTCCATACTCAACTTTAAATTTCTCGGGGTCGCGTTGTCTCTCTGTGTCAAGAAACTCTTGCGAGATACTTGGATTCATCTCCCACGTCGGGAGATTAATCGCTTGCATAAAAGGAAAGCGTCCTGACGATGCTTCTTTGAAATGCTGGTAGAAGATGCCGTCAGTTAGCCATGGTGAAGACAGTTCAAGGATGCGTCCTTTCCCTCCGAACTGAGCAATGGCAGGAGAGAGTGCGTCGTAGATGCCACGACCACCACTGTTTGCATCGCCTTCAGTGGCAAAAGCAAGCTCGTCAAACACTGCTCCGGCACAAGCAAGACCACGAGCAGCACGGCCTGATGTAGGGATGGCCTTAAACACGCAATTGTTGCTTAGTTCAATGATGTCGGCAGTTTCGCGGACAATTTCTTGAGCAAAAGGGCTTTCAATGATTAGTTGACGGATGTTGTTGAGAGCGATGCGGGCCTGGTCCTGACTGTTTGCCACTGTCACCACATACCATCGTTCCCCCTTTCGTACCTTGCGTCGATATTCTTCTTCAAGGACGAAGCACATATAAATACATGCCACTGCGGCCATTAATGTTTTGCCACTTCTTCGTCCCAATGCCCACACTGCATGCGATTTTCCTGGCTGAAAGAAATCATCCAGAATACGAGCTTGAGCTGGATAGAGTTCTAAGCCAAGAGCGTGTTTCGCAAAGTCTGAGCATTTAAGCATTGTTTCAAAGTCGATAACGACTGCAGTTCAGTTTTAGGAACAAAATAAGCAGGGCGTCCACCCGCCGGATCTTTCTTCCATTGTTCCTTCATCGCATCAACGGCTTTTATCCAGCCATGGATGAGAGTGATGCGATTTTCAATCGTGACAAGCACCAATATCTTATCTGGACTTTCATCTAGTTGCACTATTAAATCGTAGTAATGCTTGGAACGAGTTTTAATGTCGATGTTGGGAGGAAGATCAAAAGAGCCGCGTTTTGCTTCTGTCTCTTGATAAAGCTGGTCTTCCATTTCAAGCATGACTGCCACTGCCATTTCGCCTGCAGCTCCGAGCATGTGATAGCGAAGAGCTAGTTCCCCCTTTTCCGCTTTTTCCCCACCATTGTTTCGGCTTTTTCTGCATTGCTGCTCGTTAATAGCCTGCCTACGAAAGGCTTCAGCGCGAGCACGCTGTCGTTGATCGGAAGTGAAAGCAAAGGTGAGAGGCATTAACCAGTCCATGATGGCCAGCTTCTACGACCAATGTATCCAGGAATTAGACTGAAAGCAATACAACGTAGCCATTAGCGTTCGTTATGGAAGGCGAAGCAATTGATTTAGGGCACGCCACGGCAGGTGGCATTCGCGCGGACGGCCTTCAAAACGTGCTGATTGGCATGGGCACGGGTCGTGACAAGGCGCAATACACCAAAACTACTGCCACTGTCTTCCTTGCTCAAGAGGAGCTGGAAAATCTCTATGGCGAATGGCTTCCTCGTCGCATTGTTGACATTTACGCAGATCAAGCCACGCGAAAGGGCTTTAAAGTGTTGTTTGGTGGTGATGGCGTAAGAGCCGAGGAAGTACAAGGCATTGAGCAAACGATTGAAGACCTCTACATCCTCGAACGCCTTAATCTCGCAGCCAAGAACTCCCGCCTTTATGGGGGTGCTTGTCTACTTCTTTTTATTGACGATGGGCGTCCCGCTTACATGCCTGTCGATAAACGCAACATACGTCGTATCGAAGAAATTGAATGTCTTGATCGTTGGCAAATTGCCCCAGTTATCAACGAAGAGAACTTATACGACTATTCAAAAGCCACTTATTATCAGATCATCTCTGGAGATTTAATTAACGAGCCCACGCTTTCTTACATTCACAAAGATAGGATTTTGCGGTTTGATGGTGATTGGTTGCCTTATCGCGTGAGGCAGCGTAACTATGGCTGGGGCATGAGCAGTTTGCAAACTGTTTATGACAGTTTCCGTCATTATTGGACTGGCCTCAATTCTGCTGCCACTCTCCTCACTGAATTTGATATTTTTGTTCATAAAGTAAGGGGCTTAGCGGCAATGCTTGCTGCTGGCAAAGAAAGCTCTATTCGCGACCGTTTGCAAGTGAATGATATGAGCAAAAGCATTTATCGCGGCTACGCGATTGATGCCGAGAAAGAAGAGCTTGAATTCATTAGTCGCAATTTTGGTGGCATTGGAGAAATCCTTGAAAAGCTGCGCGTAGATATTATTGGCGCCAGCAAAATTCCCCATACTGTTTTATTTGGTGAAAGCCCGAGCGGACTTGGTTCTACGGGGCGCAGTGAAGAGCGTGATTTCGCAAAGATGCTTTCCGATTATCAGAGCGTCCATTTCAAGCGTCCTGTGAAGAAGCTAATGGAATACATCATGCTCAGTAAGGAAGGCCCGACAAAAGGAGAACTGCCCGATTCATGGCGCATTTCTTTCAATCCATTGTTCGAGCTTAATGAGCGCGAAATGGCTGACGTGCGTGCTCGTGTGGCGGCCGTAGATGGCCGCTACATCCAACTAGGTGTACTGAGTCCCAAGGAAGTGGCAGATGCCCGTTACGGCGGTTCTGAGTGGAGCATGGAACTTATGCTCGACCCGTCTGTCGTTCGTGAGCTGCCCCAAACTGCAGGTTCCACTCAAGGTGGGGGTGGCCCCACTCAATCCGGGGGTGGGAAATTGGCAGTGCCTCCTGGCGGGCGCGATCCAATGAATGAAGAGAATGGCACGCTTCCCATGGATGGGAGCAGGGAAGTGGAAGATAGCGCTGGTTTGTATCTTCCGCGTGATTTAGAAAAAATTCGTGGCGACGTAAAGTTCACTGATAAGGAGCTTCATTCTCGTGCTGTAAGCGCTGCTAAAGCTAAGTTCAAAGTATGGCCATCTGCCTATGCAAGCGGCTATGTCGTGCAACAGTACAAGCAAATGTATAAGAAGAAGCATGGTTCATTGGGCGGTGCTTTCAAAAGCGATGAAGGTGAACTGCATGCCGATGACCTTGATAAGTGGTTCAAGGAAAAATGGGTGAGGATTGGCGCTAACGGCGAAATTCTTGGACCTTGCGGCGCTCGCGAAGAAAAAGAAGGCAAACCCAAGTGTCTTCCTCAGGCAAAAGCTCAAGCCATGAGCAAAGAAGAGCGTCAAACCATTGTGCGTCGTAAGCGCGCAGCAGATCCCGATCCGGAGCGAAAAGGACCAGCAAAAATGGTTAGCAGCAAAACAGGCGCAATTGAGCCATTGAAAACCAGCGGTCTCATTCTTGCCGATATTGACGAAGCCTCTCTCATCGATGAAGAGGATATTTCTGCTGCATTGAATCAATGGAAAGAAGAAGCGCCTGAGCGTTTTAAGGATATCCTGGAGGCAGAGGATGTCCAACCTCAATGATCTCTCTCAATTTTCTGAAGCCATTGTTCGTTTTGATGAATCATCCTGGAGTTACGACCCTATTAGTGGTCGGTATCGCGGCGCTAACGGACGCTTTCTCAGCGCTCGTGCAGTGGAGGCATTGGTGGATGGTCGAATTAACAAGCTTGGCGCTGAGCTACGGCGTTATACACGTATGCTTAGCGCTGGTGATATTACGCTGGACCAATGGCAAGAAAGTGTAAGAGAAGCGCTTAAGCTTGTTCATGTACAGGCAGCAATCATCGGCAATGGTGGAAGAGAAACCATGCGGGCAAGCGATTGGGGACGCATCGGGCAGCGTCTCCGTGTGGAATATGCTTACTTACAGGGTTTTGCTCGTGATCTTCTGGGTGCTAGCGTTTCTAGTGCCATGGCTCTTGCTCGTATCGGGCTGTATGCTCAGAGCGTGCGAGGTAGTTTTTGGGAAGGCGCCAGTATTCGTCAAGAAAAGCAAGGCTACTCTCTAATGAGGCGCATTCTGGATTCACAAGCAAAGCATTGTCAAGATTGCCTCGACTATGCAGCCCGTGGCATGGTTCCCATTGGTAGCGTGCCACTTCCTGGGCAGCGTTGTGCATGCCGTGCTAATTGTCGATGCAGTATTAAGTATTTTCGCCAACAAGCACCAAGTGTGCAAGTTTAAATTTGCCTCTTAGTATTGGGCAAGCTTGTTTTGTCCCATGGCAAAAATTCTTTATTGTGGTGATGTTGGCGTACAAACTGGATTTGGTCGCGTTGCCGAATACCTGATTCCTGCATTGGCAAAAGAGCATGAAGTGCATGCACTTGCCGTCAATTGGCACGGCGATCCTTCAGAGATGCAACAGTATTGCAGAATGTGGCCTGCCATGGCTCATGGTCAAGATCCGTTTGGCTCTCATCGCATTGCATCCATTATTCAAGCTGTTCAGCCTGATTTGGTGTGGGTGACAAACGATATTTGGATTGCTATCAATTTATGGCAGCAGGCGAAGCCACTCAAAGAGAAGATAGGCTTCAAATGGTTTGTCTACACTCCCATTGACTCCTACGGTCTATTCCCAGAGCTGAAAGCTCAAATGGAAGAGTGGGATGGTCTTGCCACCTACACCGAATTCGCGCTGAAAGAACTGCGCCTGATGGGATACGAGAAGTCAATTGACATCATTGGCCATGGTACTGACTTTAAGAAATTCTTCCCCCTCGATAAGCAGCAATGTCGGAAAGAACTTGGCGTGCCCGAGGATGTGTTTATCGTCTTCAATGGCAATAGAAATCAACCGCGTAAACGCATTGATCTCACGCTTAAAGCTTTTATTAAGTTTGCAAAAGATAAAGACGATGCTCGCCTATGGCTAAATATGGGAAGCAAGGATTTGGGATGGGAAGTTATTCCATTGTTCAAGCGTATTGCTCGCGACGAAGGTTACGATTCAACGGGCAAGCTTATCTTGACAAGTCCTCATTTTGCTGTGGATAATTGCTTGCCCATTGAACAGCTTAATAAAGTGTATAACGCCACCGATATTGGCATCAACACTTGCATCGGAGAGGGCTGGGGTTTGGTCAATAGTGAGCATGGCTCTGTTGGCGTGGCGCAAGTTGTACCTGACCATACGAGTTTGGCCGAAATCTTTGATGAGGTGCCGCGCATTCAATGCAATGCCTCGGAAACCGACAGAAACTATGGTCTTGAACGCCTGCTTCCTGATCCCGAAAGTGCCGCTGAAATTCTTGCGTATTATTACGAGAATCGTGATGCGCTGAAGAAAGATGGGAAATGGTGTGCAAGGCGCTTGCGTGAGGAGCCCTTCACTTGGCCCTATATTCAGCAGCAGCTTCTCGATGTAGTGAAGCGCACTCTCAACACAAAAGCCCCCGAGCCTAAATTTAAGGGCTTTGGCACTCCAGTGAAGATTGGTTGATCATCATGCAAATTTCACAAATCTTTCTCTCCACCAATCCATCGGAAGAACTGAGTCCCTTCCTAAAGCACGCCACTGGCACTATTGATGCATGTTTTCCTGAAGCAAAGCATGTTATTTACAATGCAGATTCGCTTCGCGCTTTCATTGCTGACAACTATGAAGAGCATGTGTTATGGGCTTATGACACTTTGAAGCCATTTTCTTATAAGGCAGATCTTGGCCGATTTTGCTTATTGAACAAGCTTGGCGGCTGGTATTTTGATATCGGAGTGAGAGCTTTCAATGCAGTAGAGTTGGGCGATCGCATTAAGTTTCTTGCTTTCCGTGATATTCAGCGCTTTAGCTATACGAGTTGGGCATGTGCCACTACTGTGCTGTATTCTCAGTCAGAGAATCCAGCATTGCAAACTGCCATTGAAATGATCGTGGCGAATTGCATTGAACAATATTATGGCATCACTCCATTGTGTCCCACTGGTCCCACGCTGCTTGGGAAAGCCTTGGCAGTGAATGGAAGTCAAGCCGATTTTATCTATGGCGACTATCTTGAGCTAACGCCTACGCATGGCCAAAAGAACAGAGCGTTTGTGCTCCCCGATGGCACAATCATGGCATGGAGTAAGCCCGCTGGCGGAGGCGACTTAATTGGACTTGGCGCCAAGGGCGTTAACAACTACAATGAGCTATGGCAAGCCCGCGAGGTGTATGCATCATGAAGTATTACAGTCAGATTGGGCAGGATTGTTTCTTTATCGAAAATATTATCAAGGAAGCAAGGGGCGGTCAATTCTTAGACGTGGGTGCCCACGATGGCATTGCCACGTCTAATACTTACGCCCTGGAAGACCAACTCGACTGGCGCGGTGTTTGTATTGAGGCAAACCCAAGTCTTGCGAAACAATGCGCAATTAACAGACCCATGTCTTGCGTTATTCAAGCGGCAGTGTGGAGCGAAGAAAAACAGGTGGAGTTTGAACTGCCACACTCTGGAAATGATTTCCTTTCTCGCATTGGAGGCATTTCCCACAACGAAAATTATTTTGCCGCTGATTTTAGAAAAGTAGAAACAATTTCCATGACGGCTCAGCCATTGAGTAAACTACTGGGGGCCGACAAATTGCACTTTAATTATTTCAGCTTAGATGTAGAAGGAGCTGAGCTTGAAGCTTTAAAAGGCATCGATTGGGAACGAACAAGTTTTGACTATATTGCTCTTGAGTTTGGCCACAGGAACGATTTCTTAAAAGAAATTGCTGAATATCTTGCGTCTAAGGGATACAGGCTTTCACGCATTAATGATTTCGACGCTGACTTTATTCCAGAAAAACAATGACTACTAGCTGGGACTGTTTTGATACGCTTGTCACAAGGCGCAAATTTAACCCCTTATCGGTCTTTGACGCAATGGGGATATCTTTGAATTTGCATGATTTTACGCGGCGTCGGAAAGTGGCTGAAAGCCGCGCTCCTTGGACCTTGCGAAGCATTTACGATGAACTAGCGAAGGATTACCAATGGAGCGAAACGGAAAAGCAATATTTTATGCAAGCAGAAATTGACGCAGAGTTAGAGCACTGTTGCCCTATTGCTGAAAATATCAATAAGGTAGAAGACGGCGATTTAATTGTTAGCGATATGTATTTACCGGCGGAAGTAATTGAGGCAATTCTCAGGAAAAATGGTTTGACAAAAGATGTGCAAATTTTTGTATCTACTGGAGGAAAGAGTTCAGGAAGTATTTGGGCAACTTTACCGAAGATTGATTTACATATTGGGGATAATTACCATTCCGACGTGGTGAGTGCAAACAATGCTGGCATCAATGCAAAGCACTACACCAACATGGAATTTTCTTCGTGGGAGCAAAATATTGGTGGTGATCTTGCGATGCTTATGCGAGTGGTTCGTTTGGCTGCGCCATATGAAGACGGTAGTCTTCTCAAGGCAATGTGGCAGGAGCAGGCCGTTTTAAACATTCCAGCATTGATTTTGGCCTCCTTGGAAATCCCTGCGGAAAATATAGCTTTCGTTCATCGCGATTGTGTGCATTTGCAGCGCATTCATGAAGCTTTGCATGGCACAGTTAATAATGTTTTCCATTGCTCTAGGATCGCGCTAAAAGAAGGCGGCAAAGAATGGGAGCAGTATGCAAAAAGCGTTGCACTAGGTAAGACAATTGTCGATTTGCAAGGTACTGGAAATAGCTTAATTAATTATTGGCTGGACACTTTCGGACAGGCGCCAGACTTGCTTTATCTTACTGGAACATTACGGCAAGGTAAATTACTCACTCGATGCTTGCACGACGCAATTGAGCGTTTCAATTCTTCTCCTTTGGGAACACTACTGAAGTGGCCAAATCGTCTTCCTTGCGAATACCCTTCGGAAGTCACCCAATGCCAGGCCAGTGCCATCGAAACAGCTATTGGTCATTTTCCTTATTTTAATTTTGAACCGAATATCGAGATTTTTTCTAGCATTGTCAACCAAATGCCGCACGCAATCACCGTAAAACAGAATGTGCATATTGATGATCACGAGAAGCTGTTAAAGTAAATGAAAAAGAATTCAATCCAATGACTAAGAAAGAAAAGCAAGCAAAAATTGCAAAGGTCATGCGTGAATTCAAGGCTGGCACTCTTAAGGGAAGCGATAAAAAGCCTGTAACAAATCGCAAGCAAGCCATTGCTATTGCTCTTTCGGAGGCTGGCATGAGCCGTCAAGGTAAAAGCGATGAATATTGGGACGGCTACTTTATGACTCTTATTGAAGAAGAAGAGGAAGAAGAGGAGGAGGAAATGGAGGATGGCTCTTGCGGAAAAAAGCGCTGAGGGGCGATGCTGAAAGCTTTGCCCCTCCCGCCTCTGTACGGTCTGCTGCCCGTCGCGGCCTAGAACTACGCAAGAAACATGGCAAAGGAGGCTTGACGACGCAGGAAGCGGGCAAACAGGGCATCGGAAGCGGCGTTGCTCGTGCAGGCGATTTAGCTGGTGGCAGCAAGATTAGTTTTGCCACAATCAAGCGCATGTCTGCGTTTTTCTCCCGTCATGAAAAGAATAAGAGTGGTGGCGAGAACGATGCTGGTTACATTGCCTGGCTTCTATGGGGCGGCGATGCTGGTAGGGCATGGGCGAATCGCATTATTAAGATGGTGGAAAGTCGCAAGAAAGACTCATGAGCGAATACGTCCGCGTCATTGAAGAAGAGGACGAAGGTATTGGCGTGATGAAGGCTCTAGCTATTTTGTCGGCGCACGAACATCGCAATACTTCCCTCTGGCGGCTTGTTGAGCAGCAGCATTTCAAAAATGGCCGCTTAGAGGAAACGCATATTTTTGTGGAGAATCACTACGAAAAGCCGGACGAGCATTTTACGCCCATCAAAATGCTTGTATTCGAGGCCGAAGCGATTGCAAAGTCCTATGTAATGAGCGGCATTGAAGATCAACTTCTTGACTTGCAAGATGATGATGACGACGAGGATTGATTATTCGTTTTCTCAATAAATCCCGTTTATCGAGAATTCAACTAATCTTTGCAATGAATGATGGGTAGCCCATCAACCACAGCACGCTAATTCCATAGAGACCACTAAGGGTGCGAATTTGCACGCAATCTGGCGGAGCAGTGCCTTTTTCAATGCGGCAATAGGAACTTTGACTAATGTGTAGCTCTTTTGCTACGTCATGTTGAGTGAGCCCGGCATTAAGTCGGGCTTCTTTAATGCGACTTGCAATGAGAATGCGAGCTTCCTGGTGGGGAAGTTTAAGAGCGTCCGTCGTGCTACGTGCCAAGAACATCACAAGAATTTATTCCGTTTTGCATAAGCTCATAAAGTATAACATTCTCTTCTTGATAAAGTATGAATATGAGCACCATTTCCTGTCGATACGATTTCTCTCCAATTGAGAAATATGAGCTCACGCCGGAAGGTTATCTTCGGGCATGGGCTTCTATCGCACGCACTGGCATCCAACACTACACGGATAGTGATGGTTCCATTCGTCGCGAATATCGCCCTGAAACAGAAGTGGCGTCTCCCGATAGTCTTGCTTCGTTTGCGGGCAAGGCAATCACTTCAGAACATCCGCCTGTGCTTCTCGATTCCGAGAATACTAAAGACTATCAAGTGGGCTTTAGTGGCACTGAAGTGGTGTACGACAATGGTTTCGTCAAGGCAGTGATGACCATCACTGATCAAGACACCATTAAGCGCATCATGAAAGGCGATGCTCGTGAGGTAAGCGCGGGCTATAGGGTGAATTATGATCCTACGCCTGGTGTTACAGAAAGCGGCGAGCATTACGATGGCATCCAAAAGGAAATCATCGGCAATCACATCGCTGTTGTTCGCCGGGGCCGCGCCGGCCCGCAAGTGAAGCTCCATCTTGATCGCCAAGATGCTGCTGACCCATCTTTAATCCCCAATAATGAGGATCCATCTATGACTGCCAAAGTCAATTTTGATGGCGCCGAGTTCGAGGTGAGCGAGAGCGTAGCTCTGGCGATTACCAAAGAACGGGAAGACGCCAAAATGTCTTACGAGGACATGAAGAAAAAGTATGACGGCATGATGTCCGAAGCTTCCAAAATGAAGGAAGAAATGGACGCCATGGAAAAAGAAATGAAGGGCAAGTGTGATTCCGCTGAGGGTCGCGCTGATGCCCTGGCTGAGCAAGTTGAAGAACTGAAAACTGAACTTGCGGCTGCTCAAGAAATCAACCTTGATTCCATGGTTGAAGAGCGCGTGGCTCTCATCGAGAAGGCTAAACCCGTCCTCGATAGTGCCTATGCATTCGCCGGCAAAACTGCTCGCGAAGTGATGGTTGATTCCATCAAAGCAGTGCGTGGTGATGAGCTTGATCTTTCTGAGAAGAGCGATGACTACGTGCAGGCAATGTTCGACACTCTCTCTGAAGGTCGTTCTGACTCTGCCACTACTGATGAGCTGCGTAAAGCCGTAGCTTCCATTGCTTCTCCTGTTTCTGCACCCTCTGCCTACATGGACATGCTGCAGAATGCATGGAAGAAGCCCCTTTCCATCTCTAAGGAGGCTAAGTAATTATGGCCGTAACTTTCTCTGCTTCGGGCACCGCCTCCGCTGGTGGCGTGCAACAGAGCTATGCTCTTGAGCACACCGCACTGCTAGAAGGTCAACTGTCTGACATCCGTAACAACACCATTGTTACCCGCGTCAACGAAACTGCCGTTGTCATTCCTTTCGGTAATGGCGTTGTCTATGACAGCACCGGCACCAATGGTCTTGGCGCTAAAACCATTTCCGCTACTGGCGACACCTTCCTGGGCGTAAACGTTCTCACCTATGTGGACGAAACCGCGCTTGATGGTGACAATCGTCCTGGCGTGAAAGTTGACCAAGTGATGAATGTGGCTAGCGAAGGTGCAGTTGCCGTCTACGTGACCGGCGCTGTTACTCCTGCATCGCCTGTGCGTGTGCTGTATTCCGCTAGCGGCACTGGCAAGGCTGGTCAATTCTCGCATGCTTTTGCCTCGGGCAAAACCGTTCGTCTTGCAGGCGCTCGTTTCCTGACTTCGACTACTGGCAGTGGCATCGCAATTCTGGAGCTGAATGGCCCCAGCTTTACTCTTTCCGCTGATTCTTGATAGGAGGCCCTAACAATGTCTGAATTCCGTATGGATGACGCGGGTCTGTTTCTTGAGCGTCAGCTTGAGTACATCCGCCCCCAAGTGTTTGAAGTGCAGTATGCGGATATTAAATATCCGACCATTCTGCCTGTCACTAGTGAAGCTGGTCCTGGCGCCCAGACTTTCACCTATCGCATCATGGACTCTACTGGTGAGTTCAAGCTGATCTCCGATGCTGCTGACGATCTGCCCCGTGCCGATATCAGCCAAGTCGAGAAGAGCATCAACATCCGTTCTTTCGGCGGTTCTTTCGGTTACACCGTGCAAGAACTGCGTGCTGCTCAAATGGCCAATATCGCACTGGAACAGCGTCGTGCTGCCGCCGTGCGTCGTGCCTATGAGGAGAAAGTGGAAGAAGTGGCTCTGTTCGGTGAGAGCTCTGTTGGTCTGTCTGGTTTCTTCAACAACTCCACCGTGGACGTTGTTGCTGCTGATAAGTGGTTCACCGGTAGCGGCACCACTGCTCAGGAAATGCTTGAGCTGCTGAACTATGGCGTGACTGCCATTATCAATGGCTCCAAAATGAAGGAGCAGCCCGACACCATCCTCATGGCCTATGAGGATTACAACAAGGTGAGCACCACTCGCAACTCCGACTCTTCGGACGTGACCGTGCTGGAATATTTCCTGCGCACCAACCCCTACATCCGTAACGTTGAGCCTATCAACCAACTGGATGCCGACAACAGCGTGCTCAATACCAACCGCATGGTTGTGTACAAGCGCGATCCCGAGAAAGTGCAACTGCACATTCCTCAGCCGCTGGAACTCTTCCCGCCTCAACAGCGCGGTCTTGAGTTCATCGTTCCTGCTCATGCTCGCGTGGGCGGCGTGGCTCTGTACTATCCGAAGAGCGTTATCTACGTTCAAGCCTCGACCTGAGGATAGTTAATCAAGAGAGGGGCGTTAAGCTATGGACAATTGTTTCTTTTGAACAATGCTCATTGCTTATCGTCCCGAACTTGAAAACCCGCCTCGCGAAGGCGGGTTTGGCATTATTACGCAAACAGGCATGATTCAGCTCACGCCTGGTCTTAATCAAGATATTCCAGAGCATCAATGGAAAGTGGCTCGTGAAAATAAGGCAGTCAAGCGTCTTATGAACATTGGAGCCATTGAGGAAGTGCGCGAACAAATCATGGTGGAAGACATTCCCCAAGATGTGCAAACGCTTTCTCAAATGCCATTGGTAGAAGCTATCCGCATGATTGAGCTCATTCATGACCCGGATCAGTTGAATGGATGGAAAAAGATTGAAGGTCGTGTGCGCGTACGTAATGCCATTAACAAGCGCATTGAAAACATTCGTATTGGGAAAGCCTGATTATGGCAGTCACTTATGCGAGTTTTCTTGAGCGTTTCCCTGAATTTACCCCTCATCCATCGGGGATTGTAAACGGCGCCATTTCTGAAGCCACCTACGATGCTTCTGAGGATGTGTTTGGGGAGCAAACGGATAGGGCAGTTAAGTTTCTTGCTGCTCATATTATTGCCATTCAACTTGCGCAAATGGGCATTCAAATTGGTGCTACAGATGGCAAGGTTTATGGTGAGGGGCTAGATGCCACTCAATATGGTCAAGAGTTCAAGCGCATGCTGAATCTTCTTCCTTCCTCTTCTGTTGGTTTCGTTGTATGAGCAACTTCCTGGAGCCACTGGCTAATTCCACGCTGGTATGGTCAGTGGCTTCGGGCTATGTGCTGGATAGCACCACGGGCAATTACGTGGCTGCCGCAACGGGCGTTACTTACTATGCATCGTTAAGGCAAAAACGTAATCCTCAGTATGATTATTTGCTTGGCGCAGATCAAACGGCTGTCTATATGGAAGGCCGCCTCACTTCTCCACTTACGCTTTCTGGCGTAACGCCTGGTGATTCTGCACGGGCAATAATCAATGGAAGAGAAGGGCGTTTTGAACTATTACCAAACGAAGAAATTGCTATTCATTATTGGCAGTTTCTTGGCACGCCAATTAGGGGAATTTTTAGACTAATTGGCAAAGGAAGCGTTGACAATGCTTGATTAAATCAAGCCTTCGCCGCTTAATCATTCTTTTCTTCCATCGCTGAGGATTTTCTCATGCTTTACCATCCCACCGAGCTGGTGAAGAGCCAAGACGTGATTGTGCGCGTTGGCTCGATCAGCGGCACTACTCGCCCTGTCATCGCTCAGAGCGGCGCCACCTTCACCGTAAGCGGCGCTCCCACCCTTTACACCCTGCAAGCTGCCACCACGGCCTCTGTCGCCTTTAACGATGGCAACCAAGAGTTCTATCTGCTTGGTGGCGGCGGTTTTGCTGATAGCGTGATTGTTACCAGCCAAGCCACTGCATCTATCACTTCCTACTTCCAGAAGGATGTTGATGGCACCACGTTCCTGCCTAATAGCTTTGATGAAGCTTTCCAGGTGATTAGCTCGGCTCGTTACGACAAGAACGCTGAAGTGTACGTGGAAATCAACAAGCAGCTTGGCGCTTCTGGCACTACGTTCTACTATGACCGCGTGGCTTACGTGGGTCGCGTCATGAACTACAACGAGAGCTATCCTGCTGACAATCTCGTGGAATGTACTTTCGATTTGATTAGCCGTGGTCGCATTGGCATTCATCAGAATGCCGAGAATACTGGTTCGCTTATCCCTTCGGCTCCTAATAGCTGATTCATTTTTCCATTATTCTTTGCTAGCCTCTCCTTATGGAGAGGCTTTTTATTGTGAACATTGCGCAGCTTCGGGAAGTTATTACTGAACTACTTTCTGTATCGCCTAATTTAATTGGCACTTATACGTTGCCAAATAATTCAACTGTTCCTGCTGTGTATGTAGTGGGAAGGCAAAGTCTTCCCAATGCATGGAAAGTGAAAGGTCTGGAAGTAACCATGGAAGAATTTGCCTCTGTGAGCCCTAGGGCGATGGTGGGGAAAGTGCAAAACAATAAACAATGGACAGTGATGCTTGTTGATTACACCCCAAATTCTGATGCTTTACAAAAAGCAGCGGAGCGTATGGCAAGGCGCTTTCCTGATGCGCAATTCTCTTTCCGCCCGGAATCGGACGTGGTGTACGGACAGTACCGCATTAGAATTCCAGATACGGAATTATTGAATGTCTATCCTGCATCGTGAAGATTTTAAAAAGCTATTGCGAAAAAATTTGGCTGTTTGATGTGGAAGTCGATGATATTTCAATCAAAGCCGGCTTGGCTTGCTTTCTTTCTCAGTGTCCCGCGTTTGCGTCTTTTGCCTATAAGGATGATAAAATCGAAGCCTGTCTTCCATTGCGGGCGATTAACAGTGGGGTGCCATTGCGAATTACCAATGCTAGACTCTTTTTGCAATAGAGAAGATTATGAGCAAGTATTCCAACATCTTTCTGCTTAGCGATGCGGAATATGAAAATATTGGCGAGTGCCTCAGGCTTCGCAAATTTGGCAGTTGGCTCGCTGAAGAAGCATGGAAGCGTGAAGAGCAGGGGCAAAAACGTGCTCAATTTACATTAAGAGCTATTGCCTTGGCGAAGAAGATTGCGATTGAAAAGGGAGTGGATCAAGATGAGGCATTTGCAATGCTTCAAGGAAACCATGAGGGAGGGAGTATTTTGTCGGAATACTCTGAAGAAGCAGTGGCGCTAATGAGTAACATGCCCTCGGCTCGGGAGCAGTTTGGCGAACTAATTACAATCTTCTTCCGTAATCGCGGAGAAATTTTGAGCGGGAAAAAATGGTCCGCCACTGATGATTGGACCATGGAGGATACGGAGAAACTGCCTCAAGCATGGCTTGAGCAAGTGGAAGCATTTATGGCGCTCGAAGACAAGGGGCAGGGCAACGACAAAGAGCAAGATGAAGATGAAGAGGAGGAAGAGGGAAAAAACTAACAGAGCGGCTTGCCAAGCAAGCCGACCATACCATTAATAATGCCACTGATTGGACAGAAATATATTGTCAACTAGCTTCTCTTCAATTATCCGATCCATTGTTTCAAGCAAATAATTTTGCGCGTCTTCCCGTAAAGCTAATTGCTGATGTTCTTGACAAAAGTTATAAGACTTTGCATGCGAGGACAAATGCAGCCAGTATTAGCACTGCTAAACTTGCCATGGTAGTCATGGGAGCGCTGGGGGCAAAGGGAGCAAGAGTGAAAATTGATCAGTTCCTTCCATATGAGCTAGACGATGGCACATCTTCATTGAAACCATCAACAAAGCAAGCGCTTGAATGGGCGTTGAAGAATGAAAGGCTACCGGCGGCGATTGTAGGCATGATTGGCGCTGAACTTAATTGAAAATGTTAGATTGGAGCTATTATGGCTTAATTGATAATGGCCTATCAGCTTCGCTTTGAAAGTAATGCATTTCGAGCTGATAGCGTAATTGGCAGGCTTCTTGATGGATTGTCTGCGTTGTCAAGAAATGCAAGGCGATTTGCTGGTGCGCAAATAACTGAATATGGTGGAAATGAGCTTCGTCAATTAAGGGGCATTAATGGTCGCACTTTTGAAAGGGCAATGGATTGGGCCGATATTGATTTTGACCAACAAATGGCAAGCGAAAAATGGGACTGGCCTAATACTACGCGAAGAAAAAATGGACAAGTTGTCAACAGCCCTAGGGATATTGTGGATACAGGTGCGTTATTGCAAAGTAAACGAAGGGAGCAAATTAGCAATTCAGTTGTTGACTTCATCTGGGATGATGACGTAGCTGAAGGAGTGCATGATGGCATGGTTAGTAAATCCAACAAGCGACTTCCAGCTCGGCCTTGGACCGAGCCCACTTTAGATGAAATTGAAGGCATCATTGAAAACATGCTTCGTCAAGGAGGACGCCGCTAATGGCACGTTATACGATTGATTTCACAACCAATGCAAACAGGATTATTCGTGAAATTGAAGCAGTCAATAGGAAAGTTGCTCAAGTAGCTCGTACTGGCAAAAGTGTAAGAATCACGCTTGACCCCGCTCCTTTGCAAGCGGGTCTCAACGCGACATTTAGACAGTTGGATAAGCAAATAGAAAGCATGCAACGCAAGCTTTCTAAATTGCAAATTGGTTCCGGGGCTTTTCGATCTACTGCTGCCAGTTTAGGCTTCCAAGAAGGACAGCGAGAGCGTGGTCAACTCATCGCAGAGCCTTCGCGCCTTCGTGGACAGGCGCAATCTTTCGATGAAGCTAGTGCTGTTCGATTAAGCAAAGAACTTCAGGCAGCTCGAATTGAAGCTTCGCAACTGGCGCCAAATACTGGCCCTTGGATTGATTTACAAAAGCAAATCGGACAAATTAATGCTCAGCTTAAAGCGACGGATAGACTTGCTGAAAGCATTCAAATGCAAGAAAGCTTAGGTGCATTTGCCCCTGGAAGCTTAAACGATCTCGAAGCAAGGCTTACTGTACTGAGAAATAGAGCAAGAGAAATAGCGCCTGACACGGCGGAGTGGAAACAACTCAACAAGGAAATTCTTAATGTAGAAAGAGGCATTGAAAAGCAAACTCGTCGACCATTAACAGGTGGAGAGCGCCTGGGTGCTGCTGGCGGTGCGTTTCTCTATGGAGGAGGATTAGGCGGTGGCATAGGCAGTGCCGTTGGAGGCATTGCTGGTGGCCTTGCAGGAGGAGTTCCCGCAGCGTTCACTGGTGCCGCTATTGGTCAGGCAGTAGATAATTTAAGCGCCATGGCCTTTGCCATGAATGAGCAAGCCAATTCGATCAAGCGATTACGACTTGGCTTGGCCAGTGCATCAATTGATCTTAACGATTTCGCGGAAGCGAATCAATTAGTTGCAGATATTAGCGATCGTCTATTGATTCCCATAGGAGAAGTATACGGACAATTTACTCGCTTGCGAGCCAGCACTGTAGCACTTGGTATAGATACCAAGACAACGGGAGAAGTGTTCGAGGGCGTAAGTATTGCAGTCTTAAAAACTGGCGGAAGCATGGAGGATGTTAACGGTGCCATGCGTGCCGTTTCACAGGTATTTAGCAAAGGGAAGGTAACCGCAGAAGAACTAAGAGGACAACTTGGCGAGCGACTACCTGGCGCAGTTGTCAAATTTGCAAAGGAAAATAAAATTGCGCTACAGGACTTAGATAAAGCATTTGAAGGTGGCCAAGTTAGTATTGACCAGTTTGTGACTTTTGCAAAGGGCTTGCTAAAGGAAAGCGAAGGTTATTCAGATGCATTGGCCACCAACCAAGAATACGCTTCCGCTCGCTATGCCAAGGCAGTTGAAAAAATGCAACTTGCAATTGGCAGGGCCGTTGGTCCCATGCTAAATAGCATTCAAGACTTTGCTGCAGAGGCGATTAATTCCATTCTGAAGCTATCTGGAAAGCTTGAGGAATTCGCTAAATACATGGAGAATAGATTTGGCGGTGGGACAGGGGATTCCACGTTTCTTGGCGAGGGTTCTCAAAATATTGCCGACAGGATCATTGGTGGCGATGTCGAGATTAAAGATCTGGAAAATCGCACTCGCTTCTTTGAATCCAAAATAAAAGAAAGCCAAGCCACTCTTGAGCGAATTCAATCGGGAAGATACGAAGATCAAAGAAATATTTTTGAGATGATGTTTGGAGGACCGGGAGAGGAGAATTTAAGGAAAAATCTTCCCAGTCAAATTAAATTTTACAAAAAGCAACTGAAGGAATTATTGGATGCAAGAAAGCTTGCGGAGGGAAAAACGAAGGGTGAAAGTGCCTTGACACCTAGCAGTGCGAATCCGGAAGCGGACAAGCGAGCCAGCGCCTTTTTGGATGCCGTTGAGCGCCGCGAACAATCGATTGCAGATGCCCGCCAAGGTTACGAAAAAGAAATTGCATCTATTCGCGAAGACGCGATTAAGCAAGCCGAAGCATTAGAACGGCGGTATCAAGATCAGCGTTTACAAGATGAGCGAGAACTTGGACGCGTAAGGCGTGATCTTGCTGCTGCCGCCCAAGAAGAAAACCTACTTACTCGTGGCATTTCGGGGGAAGACCCTGCATTGCTTGATCAAGAGCGCAAGATTGGCGACGCCATTCGTCAATATACGGAAGACAAGATTTCCAGAGAAGAACAAGCGCAGGATCGCCAAATTGGATTGTCGCGAGAGCTGGAAGATTTTAAACGACAAAATGCTGATGCCATTAACAAGGCTAATGAGCGCTATGCAAATGCAATCGGTAAAATTCAGCAAGAATATGCAAAAAGCGTTGCAAAAATTATTGAAGACGGGAGTGGCAGTGGGGCCAAGAAGCTCGCGGCAGCGGGCAAGATAGTGGCGTCATTGTTGTCGCAGGCAGCGGCTCAGCAGACTTTCCAGCAAGTCACGGGAATACCTATTAGACCAGCAGTCAACGGCGTGGAAGCTGGCGGGAGAGTATTTCAAGACAAGTCCGGCTTAGCTGCCGCCGTACTTGCTGGTGCATTGCAAGCCGGTCAAGATGTGCAAACTATTAACACTGCGGTGACTGCAGCCAAGAATTATTTCGATGCCGTTGCGGGCTCGCGAAACGCCCAAAGAGAATTAAACAAAGAACTAGCCATAGCGGCCAAAATTCAGCCAACCAAAATGCCTTCCGTTGATACGGGGGACATTGAATCTTCCATTCAGGAAAAACAGCAAGCATTAACTAAGTCGCTGGGGCAAATTAACAACGAAAAGGATGCGCTGAGCAAGCAGAAAAATATTTACAATGAACTGCTTGGCGCCATAAAGGATGCTGGCGATGAGGTGAATGCCAATAAGCGACAAATAGATGATCAAAATAGTGCAATAGAAGATCAATTGCAATTAATCCGCAATGGGATGCTGCCTGCGCTAGCGGAGGAAGAACTGACTAGGGAAAATATTTTTGATAAGTGGCGAAAATATGCACAGCAAGGTGCGGACCAAATTCTAAAGGCAACTACTAACAAAGAAATTCAAGAAAATGTTTTAACAATTCTTCAGGAACAATTAAACGTAATTGCAAACCAAGAGACGGCGTATGCAGCGGCTCAATCAGTATTGCGTGACAATGCTGCCTTGCTTGATGCTGCAAAGATTGAAGAGCAAACTCGTGGCGTTGGTCGAGGGCTTGGCGCAGGCTTCATTAATGAAGCGGGTGCTGCTTACGAAGAGCAAATTAGCAAAGGTGTAAGCCCAGAAGCTGCGGCAAGCGTTGCTCGCGCCACCGAGCAACTCACCATTGCAAAAGGTGCAGTAGATGCCCTGCAAAGCAGTATCAACGGAATTGGAGCAGCGTTTGGCGAGGCAATGACCACGGGCGTGGCAAGTCTTATTTCTGGCACTGCTACTGCCAAAGAAGTGTTTGCCAGCTTCTTGCAAAGTGTTGGTCAAGCGCTTTCTCAAGCTGCTTCGCAAATGATTGCTACTTACATCGCCATTGGCATTGCAAAGTTGTTTGCAGGGCTTGGCGGCGCCAGTTCTGATATGTCCAAAACAGGTATATCAGAAAGCACACTCGCTCCTATGCGTCAATACCAAATGCCAGTAATTCCAAATGCAAATGGAAATGTGCTGAAGGGGGGATTCAAGGCTTTTGCTAATGGCGGCGTTGTCAGTGGCCCCACTCTCGGCCTTGTAGGCGAAGGAAAGTACAACGAGGCCATTGTTCCTCTTCCCGATGGCAGGAGTATTCCCGTCACGATGAATGGCGGTCAATCTTCTCGCAATCTTCTTTCCAATGGAGCCGCCAAGCAGGGATCCTCTCCCGTCCTTTCCATGAGCTTCCAAAGCACCACAATCAATGGCGTAGAGTATGTAGATCGCGCTCAGTTAGAAGCTGCCATGGCTGAAACTCGTCGTTTAGCAGCGCGTGACGGCGCTTCTCAGGGAAGTCAGTTAGCCTTGAATAAGATCAAGAATTCTCCTACCACTCGCCGTCAATTAGGCTTCTGATAATGGCAGCTTTTCCATCTTTAAAGCCTACGCAACGAACAATGTCGATGGGACAACAGCCCATTAAAGAATATCGTGCTCTTAATGGTGCAATTGTTCGCAGAAGTTTTGGCAACAAACGCTTTGCCTATCTTCTTGATTTGGCGTTTGAAAACATCTCCGAAGCTTCCCTTGCATTAATCTGGGATCACTATCACAATAATCAAACCGTGCAAAACGGATTTGCAGTGCCAGATATAGTTTTTAGTGGCTATTCATCGGACGAAACGCTTGGACGCCCCGATGGCTTTATAAGTCGCATTAATCGCATGTCTGGTATTATTTGGTTTTATACAGAGCCTCCTCAGGTGGAAAGCGTTGTGCTGTCTTATAGCAATGTGCAAGTTAGACTGTCTGGCGAGCTAAGTTACACACCATAAACGATGATTAACATTGCTCATTTTATTACTATCACGCCAAAGCAAACTGACGCTGTTCCCAGGCGTTTTCAAAACTTTTTCTATGCATCATCGTCTAGTCCCTTGATTGCAGTGCCAGGCACTGCTTCACCACTGTATGCTTTTGCTCCTTTCAGAGTAGAAGGTGCTACGGCTCAGCTTAATGGCGAGAATGAAACAGTGCAAGTGTTGTTTCCATTCACTACGTTTGGCGTGAGGCTAGTAGAGGAAGGCGACGGCAATCGTCTTTCTCTTATGGAACTAAAGACGGTATGGCTAGAGAACAATGCAAATACAAATGAAGCTTCAGACTATTTAGTAAGCGCTCAGTACACCGATTCTTATATTGGCGTAGGAGCAAGCTTTTCTGATACTACCATCGAGCTTCGTTTTAAAAGCGCAATGGATAGTGTCAATGCAAATATTCCTGCACTCTCGTTTACCAAGCAAAACACTGGCATTCTTCCATTGAACTCTGACATCAACTTGCGCTAATGGTCAACGATCTTATTGGTCTGCGTCACGAAACTGCCGCCAAGTTTTATCCTGGCTGTACTACTATTGATTGCTTTGGTCTTTTCATTGAGACGCGAAAGCGTTTAGGGCTGCATGATTACGGAAATGATTTTCAATGGGTGTATGAAGAAATGGAAGGAAAGACATTGCCATTGAGAAGAATTGCTAGTCGCATGAAGAAAATAGCAAAACGTACTGACGCGCCCAAAGAAGGCGATCTAGCTTTGCTTCCGTCAAAAAGCACGACGATGGGAATTGGCGTGGTGGTTAATGGCGGAATTCTTACAATCACGGAAAATGGCCCTTCCTTTTGGACGCCAAAAACTGATAATGCTAAATTCTGGACTCCCATTGATTCTGTTGCATTAAACTAACTTAAGGCCGACGACGATCATGAGAAAGCTTCTTCCTTACGAGCATGCTCTTATCAATGAGCTTGGAATTACAGAGGAAGAATATTTTGCGTTTAGAAAAGCGCAGCAAGAATACAATGATCCCAAGGTCGGCACTGTTCTAGATATTAGAAACGAGCCGGTTTCGACCATTGCGCTTGTTCTTTCCATTATTGGCACCATCGCTCAGGTGGCGGCAGCATTGCTCGCGCCGCGCCCAGAAGCGCCAGACGTTGGAGGAGGCAATAGAAGGGCCAGGGACAGGCGTTTCGCGCCACGCTATGGCTTTGATTCCGTGCAGGAACTAGCTCAATATGGCGACCCAGTAAATTTGGTCTACACCAATCAAGGCACGGACTTCAACGCCAATCCCAATGGTGGCGTAAGAGTTAATACATCGCTTTTATGGTCTGCAGTATATAGCTATGGTAATGCCCAGTATCTACAAATGATGGCAGTTATTGGTGCGTCCAATATTAGCGCCATTGATTACAGTCGCACTGCTTTTGGTTCTACCCTCACGCGCTTATTTACAAGTGGAGGAGCTTGGATTTATTCTCGCGACAATGGACGCATTCTATTTTCAGACAGAAAAGTTCCTGCTTTATCTGCAACAAATAGAGATCCAGCTTTCCAAGCAAATAGTGCATCATCCACCGTTTACGACCCTATCATTGATTTCAATGACAGGAAGCAGGGCTTTAGTCAAGCTTATTCGCCATCGTCCGCTAGTGAATTTGGTATCACTTCTCCCATCCCAATTAAAGTAAATGTTTTTGCAAGAAATGAGGATGGTCAAGTTAAAAAGCAGGCAGTAAATATTGAAGCAGAGAATAGAGGGGCTTTTTGGCCGGCTTTTTATCAAGCGGGCGCCCGTCCTCGCATCAATCCAGGGCAGCAAATCACTATTACTATTGCCAAGGTTAAAGACAGGAGAAATGACAATGAAGCCGATGATTTTGCAGATGAAATTAGAGGTGCAGCCGCTGAATCAATAGAGCTAGGAGCGCTATACAAGCTTGGTAGTGCAAAGTTCCAAATTATTGACATTAATGGCGACACTGAACTAGATCAACAGCGTCTCAGCGTTACTTTGGAATGCACTCCCGATGGTAGTGGAGTGGGGCCATTTGAAGATTATCAAACAGAAGATATTCAAGAGCAAGAAGAAGAGCTAGAAGCCGAGCAAAAGCGCTTGCAAGATTTACTCATTTCTTTGTCCAATGAAAGAGATAGCATAAAAATTACAGACTACTTTGTCTCTGATCTTACTGGAAAGCAGCAAAGAATTTTGCAAAAATTATACGCCGCAGCAGAGGAAGTGGAGGATTTATATGATGCAGTTGTTTCTTTCCGGCGGAATAAAAGAGAGATGGATGAATTGGTCTTGCAGGCAGAGGCTGGTTCATTTGACAGAGTTGTTGTTGAATTTGCTACAGAAGTGGATAATCATGAGCAGCATATTGAAAATCTTAGAAATAATATTGATGCCATTCAAGAAGAAATTGCAGATGCAAAAGGAAATGAAAACGCAAGACAAAGACTGCGGGCACAGAAAGCAAAAATAATCGACGAAATTAAAAGCACAAAGAAAAGCTTAAAGCAATGGCGCAGCAAATTGTCCCGCGCCATTGAAGAACATGGCGTAGCGGCAGGTGTTGTAGCTGATCAATTGGCGCGTGCGCAGCGAATTGTATTTGACCCAGGCGGCATTCAATATGTGTTTGAAGGCTTGATTCAAGTGGATAGGAATTCGTTTCCTGATCTTAGTAATAACGATCCCACTGCCAGTACTGAAAGGAAAAAATTGCGTAAATTAGTGAAGGCTTTTCATCGCTTGCAGTCTCAAGTGGCAGCGGTCGGTCAAGTTGATCAAGCTGAATACGATAAAAAGATAAATCAGTTGAATAACAGTATCAGCGTGGCCACAGCCGCGTTAAATAATGTCCAGGCTCAGCTTAAAAATCCCAATAGCTTTAATGACTATCTTGGTACAAAATGCCTAGTCCGTTTACATGAGGCCGATTACGAAACGCTGTCTCCAGTTGATTTGGTGCATTTCTCCTTCAAAACCAAAGTGTTTATGCGCATTCAGGGGAGGGCGAGTAAGTACGGTGAAACAAGCGTAAAGAAATATAAAGACTCTGACAATGGATACAAGGCACGCACGGCGATGTTTAGGGCGTTTTATAGAAAACCCGGAGAGCCAATTTGGCAATCACCAAATGTAATTTTTTGTATTAGAAAAACCTATGACAAAGAATCTTTCATTCCATTGATCTTTCAAAATCCAGAGGCAAGGGCAAAATGGCAGTTTAAATTTGAGCCCGTTTTTGATGCACCTTCCGAAGCCGCAAAAGCAGGCGTAGCATTAAACTTTGTATATCTTGAAGCCCGTGGTCCAGTTAAAAGCGTAGGGGTTTTTAGGTATAGAGGATATAGCAGGCAACCAGGAATTAATAACTTACCTCCTCGTAATCATTCTCCTTATGGCGTGGATGAATGGACAGTTTTCTCAACTCATGCAGACACTTCCATTCAATATTCTTTTGATGGCGGCCCAGAGTTTCGCTTAATTACTGTCACAGAGCAGCAGTTCGAGCCATTAGCAAATTATCCTCAGCTTTATTCTGGCATGACCACTATTGGTGTGAATGCTTACAGTTCCGCTGGTCTTACTAACGTACGCAATTTAAGTGCTTTTGTAACAAAAGGTAAGCTGGTCAGAAATATTGAACTATCGCCGCCTTCTTATCCATCGTCTCCAAACGCGCCGTCATGCTGGGCTCCTGATATTTTCTTGGATACTGTTCTAGACAGAATCAATGGCATTGGAGAATACGTTGATCCAAGCAGTATTGACGTGGACAGTCTCGCATTGGCAAAGGCATTTTGCATCAAAAACGAATACTACATGGATGGTCTTATTGCAGACAAAGTGGCATGGCGAGCTTTCTGGAGTGAAACTGCTCCTTATAGCCTGTTAGAACTTGCCAAGATTGGTGGAAAGGAAACCTTGATTCCTGCGGTACCAACGACTGGCGATGGCACTGTCACTCGCAAGATCAATGTAACTGCATTATTTAATCAAGGGAATATTTTAGAAGATAGTTACAAAGAAGATTTTATTGACTACGGAGAATCCACTCAGGACGTGATCATTACAGTGATCTATCGAGACCAGCCTCCTACTGAACCATTCCCGCGGAATACAAGCGTCACAGTAAGCCTAAGGGATACCAATCAGGCTCTTGCGTCTAGGCGCACATTTGACCTGTCCAGCTTTGTAACCAATAGAAATCAGGCGATTAATTATGCGATGCTTTTATGCTCTCAACGCAGGCATATTCGTCGCGCTGTTGAGTTTAAAACGTTCCCGACAGAGGCGCCCATTCAACCAGGCGCATATATTTATGTACACATGGAGGAAAACCAATGGAATGACGTGCATTCTGGAATGGTGTTAGCCGATGGATCTCTCAACATTCCATTTGCTAGCGAATCAATTAATGGCACTTTTTCTACATTGATTTACAGGCAAGGACAGTCGCCAGTTAAGCAAGATATTGTCTATACCAACGGACAATCACCTGCGTTGTCCGAGTTTCGCAATGCACTGTTTGTTCTTGGTACTGCAGTAAGTGGCAAGCGAGTGTTTAGGGTGATAGAAGTGGCAATGGAGGAGGAAGGAGAGGTGACCATTCGAGCTGTAGAGCATCCATGCATTGAGGAAGGTGGTCAGACAAAAAGTTTAATTGCAAGATTCAGCACAGACCTTTATGATATTAGTTAGCATCTAAGAAAATTACCACCCGCCATGGCAATTTATACGGGAAACAATGGTCGCGTGTATATTGCACGCAGAGTCAATAGTGGACTTAGCGGAGAAATCCAAACAAGTATTTTGGGCGCTAGCAATACGCGTCCAGCGCAATCTGTCTCCAAAGATCAAACCCTCCAAGCCTATAATGTTACCGGCGTTGGTACCGGTGCTCAATTTAAGGCTAACAGTGCAGTCTCGGCGAGCGATACAACGCGCACCTTAAATGTTCGGGCTGTCACGGCAGGAAATTCTTATAGGACCGGCGACAAGATTTACCTCGCCAAGCAAGTGGGCAATACATGGGTGAGGGTGACTTCAGATATTACGCTTACAAGTGCAAATATTACAGAAATTGGCGTGGATTCCGAAGCTGAATTGAACGCTGAGACTTATCGTATTGCAAAAATTCGTGATTGGTCTTACAACAGCAACAGCGAAGTCATTGAAACCACGGCACTTGGGGATGTCACCAAGACATTTGCTCCTTCAATCACTTCGGGCGACGGCACTGCCACTCTTATGTTCTATGAAGATGAACTGAATGAACCTGGTGCGGGGAGTACAAAAGATATTTATGAACTTGTTGACTTGCTGTTCCCGAGGGATGTTGCTCCTCGCGTGCTCATGAGCCTAGTAGTGGATGGTGGCACCTATCTTACTACTGATGGCGGCGAACTCCTGAAGACCAATTTTATGTTCAATGCTTACATTACTAGTGCAAGTGTTAGCGTAAGTTACGGCGAAGTCGTCGCAGTCAACACTTCGTTTACTGTCGATGGTCCGTTGTTGGATGTGCCGTATAAAGCTGGAGTGATTAGGCTTTGATTAAAATCGTAAATCATGACAGTTTTTGCTGGTCATTACGGAAGCATTGAGTTCCAGCGCATTGGCTCTTCTGACTCAATTGAGTGCACTATTAACGGCTCTGATCTAAACACCTCTAGGAACCGCTTCACTCTTGGTATTCAAGGTGGAGCGGATCTTCCATTCGGTACAATTACAACTGGGGATCGCGTAAGGATTACCACAAGTGATAACCGAGGGTTGCCTTTTCGCTGGTATAGAAGTGTTGCGAATACTACTTACGTAGACAATCCTGGCGCCGATATTTTGCCGTTGGAATTTTTTGCCAATGTAGACAGAATGGGCGCTATTCGCATGTATCGCAATTTTGCGGATGCCCTTTCAAACCCAGGGTCTCGTTATACGGCAATTCCTTTGAGCAAGCCATGTGGCACCAAGCCATGGCGAACCACAATTAATTTATTGGCGGGTGCCTTCAATGCACTGGGACAAGTGCAAGGCTTTCAAATTACGACAGACAGAGAGTCTGTTGATGTGACAGCGCTTGGGAATAAATACAAGCAATTTTCTGCTAGCGCCATTAGCGGAAGCGGAAGCGTAGATTGCTTGTTTGATTTTAAAAACTTAACCCAAAACGAAATACCGCTTGCACTATCGCAACTCATTCAAAAGATTGAAGTGGGCAGCAGATTTGCTGGCAAGTTTTATATTCTACAGCCCGGATCTCCACAGCCTCCTGGCTATGAAGCCACTGAAGGTGTGTATTATGCAGTGAATGGAATGCTCACAAGTTCTGCTTTAACAGTAAGAGCCGACCAGATCGTAGAGTGCAGTTTTGATTTTATTACTTCTGGAGAATTTGCATTAAGAGTTGGAGACACTCCAGTTGATTTGACCACTGAAAATAATGTTAGCATTGGCAATGAATCTACACTGGAACAGCTTGGTGTTCTAAGGGAGACAAACTAGAATGACCGTACGCATTTCTGAACTTGTTGATCTTTGCGCTGATCTTGCACAGTCAGATATTCTGCCTATCGTAGACGTAAGTGCAAACGAAACTAAGCAGGTTTCGGTTGCAAATTTAATCAGATATGGCATTAGTGGCTCGCCGTCGTCCTTCATTGATCTTTCAAAATTAGATCAAACTTCCGCGACGAAGCTTTCCTCTTCAGCTCTTGCTAATACTGGTGTTGCTAGTGGCACGTATGGCACTGCTTCTACTTCTGTTCGTTTTACAGTCAATAATCAGGGTTTAATTACTGCAGCCAGCGGCGTCCCTATTGCCATTGCAGCCAGTAGTGTCACGGGACTGGCGCCTGTGGCGTCAAGCGGCACGTACGCAAGCCTTACTGGGCGTCCCACACTTGGGACACTTAGCAGCCAAAACGCCAATAGCGTCGTCATTAGCGGCGGCACCATTAGCGGAGTTACGTTTGCCAGTGCTTCTGTTGCCATCGCTGGCGGTACGATCAGTGGCATCACTGACTTAGCCATCGCCGATGGAGGCACGGGAGCGTCTGACGCAGCAGGTGCCCGTTCCAATTTGGGGCTTGTCATTGGCTCCAACGTACAAGCTTATAGTCCTGTGCTTTCAGGAGTGGCCTCTCAGTTCGGGGTAGCAGATCAAATTATTTACGCAAGCGCATCGGGAATTGTATCGTCCACACCATTTACTTCATTGGCTCGCTCCATTGTTTCTGGAGCAACGTCTAGCGCAGTTCGCACCACTTTAGGGCTTGGCAGCATTGCCACTCAGAATTCCAATTCAGTGGCGATTTCTGGTGGCACAATTAATGGAGTGACATTTGCTAGTGCTTCTGTTGCAATTAGCGGTGGCACGATTAATGGAATTACAGACCTAGCCATTGCCGATGGTGGAACAGGAGCATCCGATGCTGCAACTGCTCGCTCGAACTTAGGACTTGCTATTGGTTCCAATGTACAGGCTTATAGCCCTGTGCTTTCTGGAGTGGCATCTCAGTTTGGAGTAGCGAATCAAATTATCTATGCGAGTGCATCGGGGGTTGTCTCCTCTACGCCATTCACATCTTTTGGTCGCTCCATTGTTTCTGGTGACACAGCTAGTCAAGTTCGCACCACGCTGGGCTTGAGCAGCATGGCGGTTCAAGCCGCTAATTCAGTTGCTATTTCTGGCGGCACGATCAGTGGAGTAACGCTCACTGTTAACAGCCCAACGATTAGTGGAGGCACGATTGTTGGCATTATCGACTTGGCAATTGCCGATGGTGGCACTGGAGCTTCTACTGCATCTGGAGCACGCAGCAATTTAGGGCTTTCTATTGGCTCTGAGGTGCAGGCATATAGTCCTGTTCTGTCTGGCGTTGCGTCTCAGTTCACGGTAGCAGATCAAATTATTTATGCGAGCGCATCAGGAATTGTATCGTCTACGCCATTTACTTCGCTCGCGCGTTCTATTGTTTCTGGGGCAACTTCTAGCGAAGTCCGCACTACTTTAGGGCTTAACAGTATGGCAGTTCAAGCTGCCAACTCGGTAGCAATTTCTGGCGGCACAGTGAGTGGGGTGACACTTACTGTCAATAATCCCACGATTAGTGGTGGCACCATTGTTGGCATTACTGATTTGGCAGTTGCAGATGGTGGTACTGGGGCTTCTGATGCGACTACGGCTCGGACAAATCTTGGTTTGGCCATTGGCACTAACGTACAGGCACATAGTGCAGTTCTTACTTCGCTAGCAAATCAATATGACACGGCAGATGAAATTGCATACTCCTCTGCATCGGGAGTAATTCAAGGTACTTCATTAACTGGCCTAGGTCGTTCGATTATTGGCGCTAGTGCAGCAAGCGGAGTAAGAAACATAATTGGTCTTGGTTCACTGGCTCTTCAGAATGCAAATAGCGTCAGCATTGGCGGAGGAACAATTAGTGGCGTAACATTACAAGCAAGTAGCGTAACAATTAGCGGCGGCACAATTAGTGGCATCACTGATCTAGCGATTGCCGACGGCGGCACCGGAGCTTCTACAGCATCTGGAGCTCGTACAAATCTTGGACTAGCTATTGGCACAAATGTACAGGCGTATAGTTCGGCGCTATCCAATATTGCGGCCACTGCGATTGGAGGTGATTTATTCTTCTATACCACTGCCTCTGGAGTGGTCGGCTCCTCATCTTTCTCTCCTGTAGCTCGCACTGTCGTAGCGCAAACAACAATCAGTGGCATCAGAAATACTCTGGGTCTTGGTAGTCTTGCCACACTTAATACGATCATCATTAATAGTGGAAATATTGCAGACGATGCCGTTGGCACCTCATCAATTGCCGATGGAAGCATTACTGAAGACAAAATTAGCAATGCAGCAGTTTCCTACGCCAAGCTTGCCCCTACTTCCCAGAGTAATGTTTTACTTGGAAGGGCAACTGCTGGATCTGGCACCATTGAAGAAATTACGTGTACTGCTGCAGCCCGCTCAATCCTTGATGATGCAACAGTTGCAGACATTCGAGCCACGTTAAATCTTGGAACATTGGCCACTCAAAATGGCACTTTTTCCGGCACTTCTACTGGTACTAATACTGGCGATCAGACCATCACTCTTACTGGAGATGTTACGGGAACCGGCACTGGATCTTTTGCAGCAACAATCGCAATCGGTGCCGTTACAGAAACAAAAATAGCAAGTGCTGCAATTACTAGCACTAAAGTGGCAAGTGGTGCCATCGCAGGAACTGCATTAGCAGATAACAGTGCATCTGTTGTTGCGGCTGCAGCTCCTAGCGCAAATGGCGCTTTTATCGGCCAGCAATGGATTAATACAAATAATGCCCTTGAATATACTTGGACCGGCACAGAATGGCTGCAGCAATCTGCATTAAATACTATTACTGTATCCGGCGATAGTCTTTATTCTTTTGCGGCCACCTATCCAAATGAATATTCGGTTGTAATTACACCATCTCTTAATACGCAAACTGCTAATACTGTTTTTGCTGGGCCTGCAAGTGGAAGCAATGCTGCTCCAGCGTTTAGGGCTCTTGATGGAAGCGACTTACCTAATGCCACGTCAAGCACAAAAGGCGCAGTGATTGCTGGAGCCGGTCTTTCTATGGCTGGTTCAACATTGAACCATTCCAATGTCGTAGCAAGTGGCACTTATTACAAAGTGCAAGTGGATGCTCAGGGCCATGTGAGTTCCGGTGTGGCCTCCTTGATTGCCGACGACATTCCAGCGTTGGACGCAAGCAAAATCACCACTGGCTTCTTTGGTAGTGGTTTTATTGCTGATGATGCTATTCTTGCCACTAATCTTGCCAATTATTCCACTACTAAATTTGGCGAAGCTTTGCCATCTGCGGATTTCATTGGGCAATATTTCTTCAATCCATTGTCCAAAGATTTATATCTATGGGATGGTAACGTTTGGAATCCAGTTGGCATCAGCATTGGCGAGATCGTTTTTGCTGGCACTTACAATGCCAGTGGCAATGTCATCGCTTCGGTTACGGGAGAAGGCACTGCGATTGGCCTGTCTGTAGGACAGCCGCTTCCAGCCGCGTCGGCTACTTTCAACAAATACTACGTTGTTGTTGCTAGTGGAGGCACTGGCACTTCACCGGCTCCTACTGATGTGCTGCAGCCGCCAGATATTATTTTATGTAACGGTAGCGCATGGACTCATATTGACGTTAGCTCTACTTATGTGGCGCAAACTGCTTCGCAAGTTTCCTTCACTCCTGCGGGAACAATTAGCAGTGCGAATGTACAAGCTGCCATTGAAGAAGTCAATGCAGAGTGTCGCAATCTTAATAACGTAGCAAGTGGCATTTTAAGCCCTTCATTTGGTGGTACCGGCTTTGCTTCTTATACAAAGGGCGATTTGCTTGCGGCATCTGGCACCGCTGGATTTGCGAAGCTAGCTGTTGGTGCGAATGGTCGAGTGCTTACTGCCAATTCAGCTACCACCACCGGTCTTGAGTGGGTTGTTCCTGCAAACGGCACTGTTCTAAGCGTTAGTGCTAGTGCCCCATTGGCAGTGGTTAGTGGCACCACCACTCCTCATATCACGATTAGTGGAGCTACGACTAGCGCTGTTGGCGTGGTGCAACTAAGTGATAGCATTTCCACGACAAGCTCCGTACTGGCTGCCACTGCTACGGCAGTGAAGAGCGCTTATGACCTGGCTAACGCAGCATTGCCGAAGGCTGGAGGCACGCTCACTGGTAATTTAGAACTTGGCACGAACGTCACGGTTATTTTCGAGGGATCAACTAATGACGGATTTGAAACTACGCTAACTGTTGCCAATCCCACTGCCGATCGCATTATTACGCTGCCAAATATTACTGGCACTGTCATTACGAACGGAGACACTAGCACTGTTACCAATACAATGCTTGCTGGTAGCATTGCAGATACTAAGCTTTCGACTATTTCTACTGCAGGAAAAGTCAGCAATAGTGCTACAACTGCAACAAGTGCAAATACACTTAGCGCAATTGTTGCCAGGGATGCAAGCGGCAATTTCTCTGCTGGGACTATTGATGCCACTATTGACGATGGCACGTATTGAGAAAAGGTGGATAGACTGATTTAAAGATTAGTCTCGGCCGTTAGGCGTTAAGAGACATTTTAAGTCATGACTCTTAAGCATCTTCGTTCTTCCACTGCAGACAAGCGTCCTCAAGCTTCTGGATTGTCTGATGGTCAATTGGCGGTAAATACTGCCAGTGGAAGTCCTGGGCTGTTTTTCAAAGACAGCGCAGGAAATGTTGTAAAAATTGGTCCGGTTCATGTGGGCAGTACAGCGCCCAATGCGAGTCCTGCAAGTGGTGGCACTTCTGGAAACAGCATTGGTGAACAATGGCTGGATAATTCAGGCGGCACTTATGTGTTTAAGGTGTGGGATGGTTCTGCGTGGAGAAGTGAAGCTGGAGAATTTGTAAATACTACTGGCGATACCATGACTGGTTCGCTAACCATGGGGACTGGCGCCACTCTGATTTTTGAAGGTAGTGTTGATGATGGATTTGAAACAACGATTACAGTAGCAAATCCTACGGCAGATCGTACTATTACATTTCCAAACGTTACAGGCAATGTAGTTACTACTGGTGATAGCGGCACAGTTACTAGCGCCATGATTGCCGCTGGAACCATTGTCGATTCAGACGTAAGCGCTAGCGCTGCAATTGCTGGCACAAAAATTAGTCCCAATTTTGGCGGACAGAATATCGTTACTAGCGGCACTTTTATTCACGCATTAGCGTCGTCTGGGGCGCCAAGCATTACTTTCAGTGGGGACAGTAATACTGGTATCTATTCTCCAGGACCCGATAATATTGCCATTTCAAATGGGGGTGTCACAAGGTTTACGATTACAGACAGCGGTATTGTGAGGATAGGACCGGGAAGCACTCAAGCTATTGCTAATGTCCCGATTGCAAGCAACGTTCATTTTGACGGCTTAGCACCTACGCCAGATCCAAATGGTACCACTGCCAACGGTATGGCCATTATTAGTAGAGGTGGAACATCATTTGGCGCAACAGCAACAGAATATTTAACATTTTATTCGGCTTCGTACGATCAGTATGCTTATCTTGCGCACTCTTCAAGTGGAGGCGGTGACAACCTTTCTCTTGCTGGATGTGACTTTATTACTCTAGATGCCCTTACCGCCGCATATGTAAAAGGCGGCACTGTTGTAGAAGTTCAAACAGCCAACTCCCAAAGATTAATCGCCAAAACAACTGAGCTAGTCATTAACGATAATGCTAGCGACTACGATTTTCGTGTTGAAGGCACTACTAATCAGAATCTACTCTGTGTTGATGCACTTACCAATACTGTTGTTATTAATGGTGGTAACGGATTAAACTATGGCCCTCTGCAAGTTGATGCAGAAACTGATGATCAGGCAATTGCCATTCGTTGTCACGCAGTTGGCAACGAGGGAGGCAAATTAGTTATTGCTAGCAACAGCGCCGGCGTAGAATATCTGCGTCTATACTCCAACAGTATTGGTTCATCTTTAGATGCCCGCAGCAAATTAACGCTTACAGTAGGCGATCCTGTTGGAACTGGAAGTGTTGATCGGTTAAACATTGGATCTAGCGAAACTGTTATCAATGAGACGGGCGGTAATTACGATTTCCGCATTGAAGGGGACACCAACACTAATTTATTTTTTGTTGACGCTTCGACTGATTGTATTGGCATTGGCACCGCAAGTCCTGCCACCTTACTGCATTTATCCTCGACCACTGGCAGCGCAACACCCACTCCCACTGAGCTAAGGATTGCAACTAGAACGGTCGGATCAGATTGGTCAACGACTGATCCCTGGGGCAGAATTAGTTTTTATAACGCAGACGGTTCAGCTTTCGGTCCCAAAATTCATGCATCTATTGATGCGACGGCACTATCAACGGCAGGTGGAGCGTCGGATATTGTATTTAGAACAAATAATAATACGAGCAATACATTAGACGCTCGAATGGTTATCAAGGGCGACTCAAGTGCTGCAGGGGCAAGGGTAGGCATTGGAACAACAAGCCCTGGCGGAGCCCTTGAAATTCAAGCTGCTGCAACAATTCACCCTTTAATTGTTCAAGGTCCGTCGAGTGAGTTTGCCCGCATTGATAGCTCCGGCAGATTGTTGGTGGGTACGACTATTGCGCTTACGGTGCCTGATGGCGAAGCCGGCACTCAACGCAGTGCACAACTAACTTTGGCTGGTAATAGTTATTCTTCAACTATACAATCTAACTCATTCTTTAATACAGTTTCTGGAGGCGCTGGCGCATATGTTTTTACTAGGTCAAATAGTACAACTGTAGGTTCACACACAGTTGTCAGCTCTGGCAATGTACTGGGAACCTTGCAATGGGCAGGCTCTGATGGAACAAATTATATTCGCGCCGCTTTTATTCGCGCTGAAGTAGATGGCACTCCAGGCCTTAACGACATGCCGGGCAGGATCGTCCTGAGCACGACCGCAGATGGAGCGAGTAGCCCAACGGAGCGGATGAGGATTACATCGGCAGGCAACGTTGGCATCGGTACTGCAAGTCCTGGTGCCCAGTTAGAAGTGGCAAATACTAGTAGTGTTCAGATTTACGCGGACGCCAATGGTGGCTACATTAAGCAAGGTGTTAGCAATCTGGATGTACTACATCTGATTTCAACTGGTGTTATCAAATATCAATCTGACCCTGAGAATGACTCAGTAGAAACGTCACATGTTTTTGAATGCAATGGATCCGAAGTAGTTCGCATTGACGGCTCCGGCAGGTTGTTGGTGGGCGGGACTATTGCGCGTGCAAACTTTAGCAATTCGACCATAACTCCGCAGTTTCAAGTTGAAAATACTACTAATTCTCTCAGTTCCGCTGCTTTAATTGCAAACGGCAGCGCATCAACAACTAACCCTCAGGCGCGACTGTTTTTAGGTCGCAGCAGAGGCACACAGGGAACAAACGTAGTAGTTATCGAAAACGATGCATTGGGGGCTGTTTCGTACCAAGGAAATGATGGCTCAGAGTTTGTTGAAGCGGCATCAATAGCCGCATTTGTAGACGGCATTCCCGGCGCTGATAACATGCCGGGCCGATTAGTATTCTCTACCACCGCCAGCGGAGCGAGCAGCCCGACTCCTAGGGCAACTATCGACAGCTCCGGCAGGTTGTTGGTGGGCGGGACTACTGCGCGGGTATTTGATAGCTCTACTGCGACGCTCACTCCTATAACGCAAATTGAATCTACCGGCTCAGAATCCGCCATTTCTATAACTAGAAACACCGCCGGTAATACTGGTCCAGGGTTGTTTTTTGGCAAAAGCCGATCAGGGACTAACAATGGAACTACAGTTGTTCAAAACGAAGACAGACTTGGAACTATATTTTTTGAAGGTACTGATGGAGCCAATCTAATTGAAGCTGCAACTATTGCCGCCGAAGTAGATGGCATCCCTGGCCTTACTGACATGCCGGGCCGATTAATATTCTCTACCACTCCCGATGGAACGAGCAGTCCGACGGAGCGGATGAGGATTACATCTTCTGGCAACGTTGGCATTGGCACAAGTATTGGCACTTGGACACCTGGCGCCACTCTTGATGTGCGTTCTGGTTCTAACAACACAGCCGTCGAAGAAATTGCCGCATTTGCGCGGCCCGACGCAGCAGTTCGCGCATCCATCAATAAAGGTGTAGTTTCTGGCAACGGCATTTCATTTGGTACTACTACAAATCATCCACTTGCATTAAGAACAAATGCCCTTGAAAGGATTGTTATTGGCGCCACTGGTACGACAACGTTAACTTCTGATGCGTCTACTGCACCTTTTATTGCCAACATTGGTGCCAGCGAAGTAGCCCGCATCGACGGCTCCGGCAGGTTGTTGGTGGGCACGACTAGTGCGCCTCCTGCAATCGAAACACTTACTCCCGGTTTAGTTCGTTCGGGTGCTGGTTCCGCAGTGGATGAGTATTCGGCAGGTCTGTACTGCTATAGAAATGCAGGCGGATCAGGAAGACAAACTGTTGCGCCGCGTTTCTTTTTTGCTAGATCGCGCAGTGCCGTTAATAATGCTACCGGTGGTGTTGTCTTAGATAACGACGATTTAGGCAACATTCGTTTCGCTGGCGATGATGGAACAAACTTTATTACAGCGGCAGAAATCCTTGCCGAAGTAGACGGCACCCCCGGCGCAAACGACATGCCGGGCAGAATCGTACTATCGACGACCGCCGACGGGGCAAGCAGTCCGACAGAGCGTGTTCGCATTTCAGCCAACGGTCTGACCACTTTTGGCAGCCAAACAGCGTCAGGCGCGGCGCTTAGTGTGACTGCTCCGGCCAAACTGTACGTTGCATCTGGCGCTTATACAGACAGGACTACTGCAGCATCCGGGACGGTCACTCACGGCACAATTGCCGCTTTTGACAATCCTGGAATTGCGGCGTCTAATGTTTCCGTTACTTACACCAATGCTTCTACGGTCTACATTGACGGCGCTCCCACTGCTAGTACTAACGTTACGGTTACCAATGCTTACGCTTTATACGTAAATGCAGGCACTTCCTTCTTTGGCGGTAATGTCAATCTTTCCACTGGTAACGAATATCGCATTAACAACACTAAAGTAGTTGGTGCTCGTGTCACAGGATGGACCGCTGCCACCGGCACTGCCACTCGCACAGCGTTTGCTACGTCTACTGTTACCACTGCTCAGCTTGCGGAACGAGTGAAGGCTCTTATTGACGATTTGATTTCCCATGGTCTCATCGGAACATGATGAAATTGCCCCACTTTTAGTTCGGCTATCTAGAACGCTCCGGCTTTGTCCGGGGCGTTTTTCCTTTGTAGACTTCACGAAGTCAATTGACAAAGACTATTTCACATGGCTACTACTTTTACTTGGAAGATTTCCAATGCGGAGCGCACTCTTTCGAACGGCATGATCACGACTCTGCATTATACGATTGAGGCTTTTGATGGTGCTTATCGTACTGGAGCTTATGGCAGCATTGGTCTTGATCCTGCCGATGAAGACGAAATGATTGCCTATGCAGACTTGGACGAAGTAACCTGCGTGGAATGGGTGAAGGAAAAAATTGGTGGCGACGAGAAGGTGGAGGCGATTGAAGGGCAGCTTCAAGCGCAAATTGACCAGCAGAAAACTCCCATTATTGGCACCGGTCTGCCTTGGGCTAGCTAAACTTTTGTTTTCATCGTCTTTCCATGGCGGCAAAAAGCAAAATCGGCATTAGCGGGCAAAAACTGTTCACGCCTGGCAAGCCTAAGAAAACGGCTCAGGGGCAAGGCAAAAATAGCCGACCAAGTCATGGGCGCAAGAAAATGCGTGGACAAGGCAAATAAACAAAGGGCCGAAAGGCCCTTTCTTTTTGTCCTTACAATGAGAGAAAGACGACATTATCATGGGACAAATTATTGCTGGCGGTGAACAGTTTGAAACTCATATCGAGGCAGATTATCGAGGAAAGATTTTACAAAAAGGCCCTGACAGTGGTAGTGTAGATGCTTTTGGGAGGCAGCGCACGAGTGCTCCTTATACGCTTTTTGATAGCACAATGCGTTACGACAAGCGTCCTGATCAATGGTTTGACAGCATTGTTGGTAGTGGCACTTCTACGTTTCTAACGCATCAAAGCAGTGTGGCAATGAGCACTACCACTGCATCGGGAGATACTGTTCTTCGTCGTACTAAGCAGAACTTTCCGTATCAGGCGGGCAAAAGTATGATGCTTTTACAAAGCTTTGTAGGGGCTCCGCTTGCCTCTGGCCTCATTCAGGAAGTGGGAATTTTCAATGATCAGAATGGCGTGATGCTACGCGCTAGTGGCACCACGGTGCAATTCGTTGTCAGAAGTTATGCATCTGGCACCATTAATGAAGACGTGGTAAATCAAAGCGATTGGAATATTGACACGCTTTCTTCGCTTAACTTTGCTAAAGCGCAAATCTTTACTGCTGATTTGGAATGGTTGGGAGTGGGGCGTGTTAGGTGTGGCTTTGTTATTGACGGAGAAATAGTTTATTGCCATGAGTTTGAACATTTCAATGCATTGGATAGTGTTTATATGACAACGGCTATTTTGCCATTGTCCTATCGCATTCACAATGCCACTGCTCAGGTGTCTTCAGCGACAATGAAGCATGTGTGCTGCAGCTTGTTGAGTGAAGGAGGTTATGAACCAGATGGTGCCATCTATTCAGTGGGGCACGATCTTTCGGCCGTGGCCAATGCTTCTGGAGAACGCATTACCGCTGGCATTCGTATGGCTAGTGGGCGCACTGGCAATGTCATTCTTCCCGTAAGGATTTCTACGACTACCGGTTCTAGCGATATAGTGTTGTGGCGACTACGGTTGAATCCTACGCTTTCTGGCGTAACGTGGAGCGCTGCCAACAATGGCAGGGGCAATGTAGAAGTGACAACAAGCGGCACTGCTACGGGCGGCACTGTCATTGATTCGGGCTTTGTTAGCCAAGGCAGTGCTAATAACTATGCAGTGGCAGAAGCTATTCGCTTAGCCCTGGGGCAAGACGCATCCGGCCAAAGCGACACCTTAATTCTTACTGTGGACAGCAGCTTAAGCGCCAAAGCTTTAGGCATGATTGGCTGGGTGGAGGTGGTTTGACCAGCTAAGCTAGGGGCTCTTATCTTTCCTTCCATGGATGCCTTTAAGGACCAATGGTACAAGCAACAAGTGGATCACATCTCTGAGGCTCTTCAAGAGCTGCTCACGGACGATGATCCGGCTGTTGCCATCAAGGGGCTAAGCGAAGCTATTAGCGAGTGGGAAGGTTACCACGAAAAGGAGCTTGCTAAATGGAAGCGCCTCAGGGCGCTTCTGAGCTGGGAAGCTGGTACGTAATCCTCAGTTCTCCCCCTAGCGCCTTTACAGCCTCACTAGCGTCCGCTGGTGGGGCTGTTTCAATGAGAACAGACGGAACAATGGCATCGGGAAGTGGTGTCACTTTAGCTTCGGGATAAAGGGAGCGAGCTTTCTCCGCTAATGCGTTTGCTTTTGCCTCTCTTTCATCTTTCTCCCATTGTTTCACCAATACTGATGCCTGCTCGTCTACTTTCTCCATGACAATTTTGGTTTTCCATTCCGCCCAATCCGAACGGCAATGCGCCATGAGTAGTTTGAACCATGCATTAAAAGCAAGAGAGGGCCATCGTGAGACGGCCCAGAGTCCTGCTTCATAGCAGAGAGCATTTAACCAGCTTTCGCGAGTCATCCTTCTTGGAAAACTGAAATATAAACTGTGCCTTGTTTAGTCAAAGGCAGAATCTTGTCGCGAAGATCAATGTTGTGACAGCGCACGCAACCATGAGTGGGTACAAGAGGTTGTTTGGGAGCCCATGCACCAGGCCAACCATTAGCGCTGCCGCCTCCATGAGTCATGATCCCAGCCCTACCATTGCCTGCCTCTTGATTTTCTAGTTCAATCATGTCAAAGCTATACCAGCCATATGCCATGAGAGTGCGATCGTAGGCAGGTTTATCGCCCACTTTTTCGTAGTCTTTGTAAACAGTGCCAATTTTATATAGGCCAGGAGGCGTATCAGAATTAGTGGTTTTCCATTCAAAATCACTATATAGTCCACGAGCGAGACAAGGAATTTCCCACAAAAGCTTTCCTTCATAAGAAAAAGCTTTCATGGTTTCCACTGCATCGTTCACAATTAAATGCGAATCGCCAAGTTTAAAGCCAAAGTCTTGAGGACGTTTTTTGGGACCAATCATTGTAAATTGTGTGGTTTCTGGGGCATATTCCTTCATAAGCTTTGAAAGCTTTGCAGGATATTCTGGATCAGTGGCATACGATTGCTCCTTAAGCATGCGTGCTGCCGCGTAACGATTAGGCGCATTGTTAACGCCCTTGAATTGACGATAGTCTTTATACCATCGCGTGATGAGATATTCAATACAAGCAGAAAGACTAGGAAAGTCAAGGAAGCCTGCTTTAATTGTCACCCATTGACCGTCGTACCACTCTTGTGTAGTGGTCCTAGTGCCATCGCCTTTTAGTCCCAAGTAATTATGAGTGCCAGAAGTATGCTTCCCGAAGCCACTTTCTAGGCAGCATTGTGCTGCAACCAGCTCTGGGAAACGCGCACCATGCCTTCGAGCAATGGTATAGCAGGTATCCCAGAATGCCCTATTGGAAGCCGTCATGGCTTCAGTCCTTCACGCGAAAAACAGTTTTCAAACCTTCGAGAAGCAGTTGTAGCACGTTATTGCTTTTCCAGGGTGAACGATCAAGAATTTGGTCGGCAGCAGCAATGATGATGCCACCAACAACGAACCATTCTGCACCAGACATGGCTAGTCCTCTAAGAGAGTTTCTTAAAGCCTAGCGTTTAATTTCAAGGCTGCGCACTCGTGTTTCAATATCGCTCATTTTGTCTGTTAGGGCGCTAAGTTTTTCAGTGACACTTTCAATTTGTACTGCCACTCTTGCTTGTTGATTTCCAACAGTAATAAGCATAGCTCCAGTGGAAAGAAGCATACCAGCCGTGATTGTGGCCACGAAATTGGCCATGCCTTCTTTGAAAAAGTCCATGGAGAGTCCTGCAATTTTTATATTAGCAAAGGCGCATTATTCGCTTGCTGCCGGTTAGATTGTGGGCAGGAAAATTTAATAGCACCATGCTTAGAGCGAATGGTCCCGATGAGCTATTGTATTCCCTCATTGAACTTCGCCCCGGAGACGCAAGACGTAGATTCCGTAAGAGTATTTTTGAAGACTACCCGTTAAGAGGTCCGCTTGGACAGTGTGCCTGTGCATATTGTGGGCAATGGAATGAGAAGCTAACCATTGACCACATTGTGCCAAAAAGCAAGGGCGGTCCCCATTTCGCAAAATATAATTTAGTGCCAAGCTGTAAGGCCTGTAATCTTTTGAAAGGGGCGGAGCCGATCTTTGAATGGTGGCGTCCACAAAAGTTTTGGAACGAAAAACGAGAACAGCTTTTGCTGGCATGGGTGCATCACAATAGCTTTGTTAGCGCTCACACTTCATTGCAGGATATTGAAGCGTTTGCAGAGGAGCGTGATTATTACATTCCACCGTCAAAAGAAGAAGCCCCCATTTCTGGGGGCTTTTGTTATACGGAATGGCAAGCAGCTTAGGCTTCGTCTACTGGCGCGAATAGATCGCCTTCTTTACGAGGAAGATCAAAACGAATGCCAGGGATGGGGCAAACGCCATCTTTGCAGCCATTGTCAATGTTGTTTTGAATGGCGGCGAGAGCTTCGCTTTCTTGATCGGTTTCTAGGGCAAAGATGAGCTGACCAAGATACCACCTTGCTTTTTCAAGATCTTCGAGGCCATTCTTTTGCTCATAACGCCAAACGTATTTCAAGATATTACCCTTAAGAAAGCCGCGAAACGCTTCTGGCGTCATGCTTGCTTCCATTGCCTCAATGGCTTCTAAGCCACCACTGGCATAGTGAATGGGACGTTCCACGGGATGGAAAGCTTCAGGAGATTGTTCAAAAGGCACTGCCATTTTCCTCGAATGCTTGGAAGGCTTCTTTAAAGAGAGGGCGAGCAAGAGTGCTCAGGGCTTGAGCGTAGCATTGGATTTCACCTTGGGCGTCGGGCTTGTCGCGCAATGAAAGGAAATGCAGCAAAGCTTGCAAGCTGCAGGTCCAAGTGAAGCTTGTGTACGTGCTCATTGGCATGATGCCACGGGCCTGCTCCTTGCTCACGCCTAGCGTCAGAAGAGCCCTGTAAGCCTGTTTAGCCTGCTCCAATGCCTTGGCATATTCGATCATGGCCATTTGGTTCATAGAGGGCTCTAGAGGGCCAGCAGAGGCTTGCTTGTTGCTGGCGCTCTGCTGCCTGAACTCACGCGGCATGTAGTAAGTCTCGTCATCCGCTTCGCAATAGCGGAAGCTTTTTTCGTTCCAGCCAAGTTGATCATTGGCATAGGTGCCACCAATGACATGCTTCCACCATTGACGAGCAATAAATAGCGGAGCTTTTACTTGCCATTTCGTGACAGCGCCTCTAAAGGGACTAGTGTGCTGATGCTTTACCAAATAGTTAAGAAGCTTTTGATCTTGATCAGTCCATTGAAAAGAGGCTTGATCGAAACTTTGCCGCGCATCACAAACGATGTCAAGCGAAGTTCCCATCCAATCAATGAGCCTGACAAAGCTAATACCGTCACAGAGGGGATCAATGGTTTGAAGAGGAGAGGAAGTCATGAACCAGCAGAAAAGGGCGGAGCCTCTGGAAGCTAATGATAAGCGCCACCTTCGTTTCAGCGTGCCAAACGATGCGGGCTTTGCTTTGTCTTCCGTCTTTCACGATGGCAGCGATGGTGCCCAATAGGCTCGTGGGCATCCAGCCAGCAGCCGTACATTGTACGTACACGACGGTCTGCCCAACTTCCCAAGTGTGGGACACTGGAGTTTTCGGGAGGGCTCTGAAGGAAGCCGTACCAAGCTTTTCGGCTTTCCTTCCATCGTCCACTGCGTAAACAAACTGCTTGCCATTTCGCTGCATTGCTAGGCTAAAGCAAACGACGGGAGACCAATGTCAAGAATGTTTTCCATTCCAGTAGCATTAAGCTACAACGGACGTGATTACATTGCTGCCATGGGGCCTTTTGAACGGAGCATGGAAAGGGACTTTGCCCTTATTGCGAATAAGAAGGCTTTAGACGAATGCAATGATATTGAAAAGGTAAAGGAAGTGGCATGGAACATGATGCAAGGCTGGAGCAACATGCAAGATGCCACTGCATCGCTTGTCAAGGAAAATCTTGAGCTTCGTCAAGCCATGCAAATTCAGCAAATGGACTTGGAAGCAGCAGACGCTTTACTTGGCGAAGCTGGTGAAGCCATTAAGGCATTCTCAGAACAGCAGCAATCTTCTCAAGCCAAGCGATTTCTTTGGCCGTTTGGGAAGTAAGCAAAAATACTTTCCAACCGCATAGCATTGCTAAGTTAAATTTCCTGGCGTCTCGCTCGTAGCCAGAGCCAGTAACATGACGACCACGATTAAAAGTGCCACCTTGTATTTCAATGAGAGAGCGAGAAGGAAGATGTGCAAAATCTGCCCTGTAACGTTTTGAGCGTTTGCTTTTTGCGTAGCGCTCTTGAAAATCAGCTTCCCAAGCTTCTACATCGCTGAATTCCCGGATCAATGTAAGGTCGGGATAATGAGCCTGCCAAAGCCCGAGAAACTGATCTTCGAGAGCGCTCACAGGCTATACAGCAGCAAAAGCCACTTTAGCTTGTTGGTCTTGGTACTTGCCATCGCCGTAGGCGCTAGCAACGTCGCCATCCAGTTTGGCAAACATGATTTGCACTATCCCTTCATTGGCGTAGATACGAGCTGGAAAAGCCAAGGGATTGACAATACAAATAGTGAGATAACCAGACCAACCTGGCTCAATTGGCGTAACGTTAATGATGGTCCCTTGACGCGCATACGTTGACTTCCCATCTGTGATGCCCATCACATTGTTAGGCATCGAGATGCGTTCAAGACTAACGCCAAGCGCGTAGGAAAAGGCAGGAAGAACGAAAAACGTGCTGCCATTTTCTTGACAAGGCTTTTGCTCCTCCATGAGCTCCGTATCGAAATCCTTCACGTCAAGAGGAACGCCCTTGCTCACGCTGTTGTCAATGACCATGAAGCCTTCTTGAGAAAGGCGCAGATCGTAACCAGCATGAGACAAACCATAAGACAATGCTTTCGTACCATTGTCTAATTCGCGACGCTTCTCTCCAACGAAAGGAAAGATGATGTCGTTTTCAGCGAGAATGCTAATTTGCTTGTCGTTAAGAAGCACTGTTTGAAGAGCGATTGAACAGACTCAGAGCGAGCCAAACTAAAATCGTGGCAGGCCAAAAGGGCACAGACGGCCAGATTGCCTGAACCGCCCATGCCCCTAAACAAGCCAACCCGAAAGTAATCCCAAGGGCTATGCCTACTGCCAGAAGGTAGATAGCCCAGTCCTTGGAATCTCGGGAGTGCTTCATTGTCAGAAGAGATCGTCGCTGGATGAAGACGAAACGCTAACGGCTTCGCCGTTTTGCCAGAAGGAAGAATAAGCCTTAGGGCTATTCTCCATCTTATTGACGGTTACTTGCCCCTTGAAATGAGGAGCAGTGTCCTTATCACGCTTGTCGTTGTTCCACAGTGCCACGCGGAAGCTGTAGTTTCCTTGTGCATTGGGACCAGCCTTTTTGGCTGCATTCAGAATGTCGGGGGTGAGATCGACAGTACCGCTGAAAACGGGAAGATTGCCAGAGGGCATTGAGTGTTCCTCAAAAGGAGAGTGGTCGGCCCTGGACGGGCTCTAGAAGCATAGCCGGTATGGACGAGGAGTCAAGCTCCACGATCCATAGAAATGGTTAAGGGGCGTCCACCTGGGTAGTGCTCAAGAAAATACTGCTGCGTTTTCTGGGCCATGATGCCTGCCTGCATAGCAAGGTCAGTGCCGTCAAGGCTTACGATTTGTGCCTCCTGTCCTTCGCCTGTATCCGGGTCGTAAATGGCGATGGCGCAATGTGCTTCGTTGATTTCGATGCCGTACATCTGTTCAATGGCTTGGGAATAGGCTCCGAGCTGCATGCGGTAGTCGCCTAGCTGCGTGTCAGGTTTTTGCTTGTAGCTTGTCTTCCAATCAAGCAAAGCGATATTGCCGTTGCCCATGGTGGCAAGCATGTCGAAGGTACCTGAGTAGCCAGTTTCAGTGGAAGGACAATACCAAGCGATGGCACTTTCCACCAAGAGAGGACTGGCTACGCCAGTCAGGAAGCTAGCGATGCTGTCGAAATAAGGAACGAACAATGGATGGGAATCCAGATGACAGTTGATGTCCTCGCCGTTCCAGAAATCCTCTAGCACGCCATGGAGCCAATTACCACGTTCTACGGCAGAGCGTGTGCGACGATTGGCTTCCTCATTGCCCACTTTCTTGCGCCAGTTCATGAGCGCTGCAATCTTGCCAGGCGGCGAACACGCGCTCGCAATAGTCGTCACAGAGGGCAAAACAATGCCTTCTGGGACATTTGGAAAACCGTTCAAAACGTAATTCCGTTTGCCGTTCAGTTGGATCCGATTGGGTTCGTAGCGGGGCAGAGAGGGCATCGAAAGGGCGTCGAGACATAGATCGTAACATGGCACTATTTTTCGTTCATGTCCCAGAAATACTCGCAGCCTTCTTCCGTATAAGGCGGCGTTGCAAAATAACTTTGGAAGCGATTAGCGGGCGCCATGTAACGCCAGCAATCTTCTTTGATAGGACATTCGTTGCCCTTACACATTGCAATATCAGGCATGAGAATAGTTCGTGCAGTTTGATAAAGGAAAGTGCGGTCAGCCAGAGGATGTTCAGCAATAGCGTGGAGAACAGCAGCAATACGACGGTCACTGCTAAGCGTATCGTCAGGAAAGCTCCAGAATGCTTCATGGCAGGCATCAATCAGCGTCCGTCTGTTCGTCAACATTTTTCAGCAAATCTGCAAACTCTTCTGCTTGTGCATTGAAGGCATCAACAATGAGAGAGCGCGAATAACCACAGCCCATTAAATAACAGGCAAAGTCCTCGACAACTTCGTATATAGTTGCCTTGTAGCTCACCACTTCAATGTCGAAGCTTGGATCGCCATAGCGATTGGTAATTGAATGTTTCCATGAATGTTTCCATGGAGAAAGAGAAGAATCGTTCATGGTAAAACCAAGCTTGCAAGGAACAAAATGAGCAAGGCCAGAGCTGTAGAAGCAAAAGCAATTAACAGAAACAGACCCAGTGGATCGTTAGCTAAAAAGCTTGGGAGGAAGGCAATCAAGAGGGGCATGATCTTCATCAAGGCAAATAGTTCCAGCAAAGGCCCGTGCAAAACGGGCCGCTGCTAGATCTATGGCTTTTTTGCGACAAAAGCTTTCATGGCTTCCACCATTGCTTCTGTCGTATCACAAGCACGCACCAAGTCAATTTCCTTGGTCATTTCTGCTTTAGTGATAACAAGCTGTTCTTCCTTCGCCCATACGGTCATCATGGCTGCCGCCACATTGCCGAATTGCTGCCACGTCTTCACTTCAGTGGCACGGGAGAGGCCAATGGCCTCTAGAGCAGCCTTGCCAAGCGCCATGCTTGCTTTCTCATCGGCATAGCCAAATGGATTGGCCTTGCAAATGGTGGTTAGAGCAGTTTTGGCATCAAAGGCGTCTGTGTCATCGGCGATAGGAGCTGACGCTGCTCCAGGAGCTTCAGGAGCTTTTGGAGCTGCCGCTGGCGCCTTGCTTGTCCGCGCAACTTGCTTCGGAGCTTCCTGTTGGAGCGGGAGTTTGGCCTGTCCTTTTTCATCTTCTTTGGGGATGTCCTCTCCTGCGTAGAGACGCAGACCAAGGCCAGTGAAGGTGGCAATAGCCTTGACAGCAGCACGCTGGCAGTTGTCAGAAATGGCACGGCCATCCAGCTCCTTAATGGAATTATGCTTCCTGTCCATGATCGGGAAGATCAAAGCAACAGTACGGCGACAACCATCGGTGAGATAGGGACGGAGATAGTAAGCACCTGGCGTGCCAAACACCACTTCTCCAACGGTCTTTTCTTCAAACGCCACAAAATAAGTGGGGAAATGCTCCTTCAGATAGCGATAGGCAAAAGGCCAAGACAAATAAGACAGGCCCTTGTAGTCCTTCTCGATGTGAGGTCCGATGTCAGGCGTATCGTAAGCAGCTTTAAAAGCTTCGGCGCTAATTTCAAGCGGAGAGAAGATACCGTTGTAACGATCCATTGCAATTTGTTGGGCAGGGTCCATGGAAGAAAAATCAGACGGGGAATAGAGCATAAAAGAATGGTTCATTGCTTGGAATGAGGAATGCTCATATATTCGCCATACATAATGACGAAATCAATGCTCATCTCCGAACCTTCATTCTTGGTGATGATGCTCTTGCCAGGAAGGGGCCAATCAGGAATGGCGCGAATATCAGTGGGAAGTTCATAATATTTGGCGTCAAAACCATCATCAATGGTTCCTTGCTCCCATAGAAGCTTCACTTCTTGATCGCCATGCTCAAGGACGAATTCCTCGCAGGCAAGTTTAAGCTGGGAAACTTTCATCGAAATCAGTTTCAAGAGATGTGGAATAATCTTCGATCAGATCGAAGGCGCCATTTGCCAAGGTGGCGCTACCTTCCCAAATCGGCGTGGAACGGACAAGGCGTTCCAAGGTTTCGCTGAGACTCAATCGAGCTTCATGGGCGATGTTGCCAAGATGGGCGTAGGCAGTGTCAGTTAAGCTGAAATGCCGGCCCTTTTTCAGCTCTTTGTTACCATTTGTCATAAAAGAGGGGACCAAGTAGCCAGCCGATTGAAAAGCCGATGATGACGGCCAACCAGAGTTCCATTGGCGAGAAGCATCGGGAACATGGCCAGACTAGCCATAGTTTTGAGCCCTGCCAAGCACCCAGATCATTGTTTTTACTTATCGTTTGTTTCATTTTGTATTGTTTTAGCTTATAGGGCTACTGTTCTTTGATTTCCCTGCTACAACGGGAGCGATTCCACCACTTTCCATGGCATTCTCCATCCTGGACCACATTGAGAAGCTTGAACCAAGTGATCATCCAGGAAAATATATCTGCCCGGCATGCGGAGGCAATGATCTCTCCATTAATGAAGGCAATGGTGCCTATAACTGTTTCAATGATGATTCAGCAAAACATCGCGCTGAAATTCGCAACATTCTCGCACCATTAGATCGTTGGGAGCGTCCTCTTCGTGACGCGCGTTCCTACACTTTTTCCTACAAAAATAAACAAGGCGAAACCACGATCAACGTGCATCGTGACGATGCCAGTGGCAAGAAAACAATTCGCCAAGCCTATCCTTCAGTGCCACAAGGCACACACCAGCGCAAGGCTTACATTGATGACATAAGAACCACTGTTCTTCCCTATCGCTACGACGAAGCTCTCACGGCTTGTCAGGTGACGGGACTTCCCATCTTCATTGTTGAAGGCGAACTGACTTGCGACAGGCTCTGGGAAATTGGTCTGCCTTCTGTCACCTTTCTTGGTGGTAGCGGACAGTATCGCGCCAATGGTGACTATTCGCTGTTGTTTCGTGGCAAGAAGATCGTTCTTTGCCCTGATCGCGATGAGCCTGGCATTGCCCTCATGCGGGAAGTGGCTTCAGACAATCCTGGAGCGCAATGGCTTTATGCCGATCCTGATAATTTTGAATGGGACAGCCTTCCTCAAAATGGCGGCTACGACTTAGCTGATTGGCTAGACGATGGTGCAGACCAGGAGCTAATCCTCTCCTCCATCGTTTCCAAGGATCGCCATGAAGGCAAAGATGGTCTTCCTTCCTACGAGGAAATTATTGCCAATTTCGAGCGCATGGTTGGCCTTTATGACAATGATGCTCGTGTGGCTTTTCAGGCGGCGCAATGGCTAGAGGCTCATGGAGTGAAGATGAGCCAAGCCAATATCGACAAGATGATTGACGAGGCGAAGTCTCGTTTGTTTGGCAAGGAAGAAATAGAAACCATTGACGTGCTGCAGCTCATTGACGATGATTCCGTTCGTGAATGGCTGATTGCTGGCATCGTTCCTCTTGGTAGCGTCACTCTTCTTGCTGCGCAGGGCGGCACTGGCAAAACTTCTCTTGTTTACAACTGGGCGTTGGGCGTTGCTACTGGCTCATCGTGGTCTGGCCGTCGTTGCCTGCCTGGCAAATGCCTTCTCATTTCTGCTGACGAGCCATTGTCAGACACCAAAGAAAAGCTTTCCATTATCGGCTACCAGGAAGCCAACATCAAGCCTGGCATGATTTCCTTTTGGGAAACCTGGCGTTTTGCTCACATGCAACAGCTTGAGCGTTTCATCAAGAAGCATCGTCCAGTGTTTGTCGTTATTGACTCGCTTACGGCCTGTTTTGCTGGCATGAACGTCGATCTTATCAAGAGCAATGCGGGTGATTCTCTTTATGCATTGCGGGACATGGCCAATGTCTACAAATGTTCTATCGTCATTCTCCACCATTTAAATCGCCAAGGTGGACTTCGTGATAGCTCTAGTTTCGTGGATAACGTGAGCGAAGTGGTGAAGCTCTATCGCCAGGAGGGTAATTACGATCAGAACCAATTCATCTTGGAATGGGTGAAGAGCAGGAGTGGCTTAGCTGGAAAGCATGTGCTCAAGCGCAATGCAGTGAACTATGGATGGGACTATGCCGGTCCTCTTGGTAATTCCATTGCAGAACTAGATCGCGTGGCGAATTATGTAAACATGCGTCCGCACGAGCGTTTCAGCAAGCAGCAAGTGTCATTGGGCACTGGCATGAACGAGAATGTCACCACTGGCAAGCTTCTCGAAATGGCACGTCGTCAAGGGCTCATTACGTGCAGCTTCATTGTTGGCCCGCACGATGAACGCACTCGCATGTACCATTCGTACGACTATCAAGGTCCCGATCTTGATTTCACTTCCCCCAATGCGCCCATAGAAAGCATCCCCCATAAAGAGGACGCTGATCACGACTTTTTCTAACTTCGCAATAGGAGGGAGGTTCTATTGCTAACCTCCCTGCTGCTTACCGTCGCGAGCAGCTTGAATAGTCTAGCTTTTTCAGCAAGTGATAGTTTTCAATTATCATGAAAATTCCATCGCGATGAAAAAGTGAAAATTATTTGGGACAACAGCGAGAGCGCGGCGCCTGTGGCGCCGCTTTCGCCTGAAGCACAAAAGAAGCTTGTTGAACTTGCAGAAGATTGGTTCAAAGCTCAACCAGATTTTGAAGATGACGATGAAGAAGAATGAAAAAAAGGGGCCATCAGGCCCCTTTGCTATTTGCGCTTACCTTTGAAGCTTTGAGTGTCTATCAGCTTTTTGAATTCCTCTTCTTCTTTGCCTTTGCCATAAAGCCAAGCCCTAGTGCTCTGTCCAGGCTTCGGACCATTCGGTGGCAGCTTGACGATTTTGTAATCCTTGAATTCTTCGTTCATAGTTCAATTGACGACAGAGCGGGCAGTGAAGCTGAGGGATGAGACGAGGGTCGCTGTATTTGTGCTTGACCAGCCATTCAGTGATGGCTTCCTTGTCCATGGGAAAAGCGGATGAGGCAATGCCATCATGGCGCCGACCAGTTCCATCTCTATTTGCCTTGTGCCAGAACAAGAAGCTGCATAAACCCGCTTGATTTTGGCTCAAACTCCCTTTACCCTCACCACAGGTCTAGCCAAGTGTCGCAAGCCCATCAGCGATGGCTCCTTAGCGCATAGGCATGGCCAGCCAGGGCTAGCGTAGCCCCCAAGGGCGGAGCGTTCATTCATAAGGCCAAGATCACCTATCAAAAACGATCAAAGCCAAACGATGCCTAAAACCTCCGCAATGCCGCTCTAGTCAGAGTGAAGCCCCCAAGGGCGAAACGTTCATTACATAAGGCAAACAAGCCTTCATTGAACAAAACTCTCTTTAGTATTGCAAAGGAATTTCTCCTAACAATGCTTAACGCTCCACGAGCAGTCGATCACTTGCCATTGCTTGAACATAACGGCACTGAAATTTTGCCAATTGTTCACTATGGCTTTTCTTCTCCTAAGAAAGGGCCGCAACCAGCGGCCCGTACGCTTTACGGAGCACGGGATAATAATGGAGAGCGCCATTGGCGCTCTAGCCTGCATGAAATTGAAAAGCTAATTGATAGTGGCTTTGCCATTGAACAGGAGGAATGTAATGACTGAAACGCATTATCCTATCAGTCCAAAAAATTCGATGGCTCGGCATTACTTTCGTGCTACTGGACAAGAGTTAGACGACGAAGGCTTGAATGCTGCTTATTGCGAAATCCTAAGTATTGTGCATAGCGAAATGGAAGATTTCGTCAGGAAGTATGCGCCAAAGCGCTTGGTTGAGCTAGATGCTTTGATGGATCAAGCCTTCTGGCAGTATCATTGATTTTCTGGAACGGGGCGCTTGGGCGCCCCTTTTGCTATGACCATTTTTCCTGCATCGTCAGAAGAAGAGCTTTCGCAAGAGGAATGGCAAGAGCTATGCAGCTTGAAACAAGCAATTGATGGTTATCCAGCAAGCATGGCCACTGCTCAAATGGAACGTTTCACTGAGCTTTTTGTTCGCTCTCTCCATGGAAAAGGAGATACAATTCATTAGAGAATAGCGCGACGTAATGGCTAAGCCTGAGATTGATTTCGAGAGCCCAGAACAGGAGCTTCAATACGCTGCTAATGCATTGAAGAAAGCCGGCATCAGTCTCACGCAATTTGAAGCAGTGCGTGATACAAAAGTGAATGGCGGCACTGGAGCTGCCGGCTATAGCAAAGAAATGCTTGGTCTTAGGCGATGGATGGTACAAGAGCTGCTTGCTGCCAGAATGAGCAATCGTCAGATTGCAAATGTTTTAAAGCTAAGCAAAGAAACAGTTAATGGAGACCGGCATTTCAATAGGCAGCTATATACAGAAGAAATTCTGAAAAACCAAGACGTGCATCGTGCACGTCTTCTGAAAGAGCAGATGGACCTCAAGGACCTGGCGCTTAACAGTTTTGAAAGCAGCAAGAAAAAGCGCACTGTCACGATCATGGAAGGCGATGGTGAAGGCGGTAAGGAGATGGTAAAAATTGAAGAGAGCGCTGGCGATCCATCGTTCCTGAATGTGGCCAAGAACAGCTTGGTAGAGCAGGCGAAGCTGCTTGGTCTTAACGAGCACAAGCCCGTAGAGCAGCAGGACACGTCCTATCGCAAATTCCTGCAAGACCTTTCTTCCACCATTGCAAAGGAGAAGGAAGCGAAGGCTACGGAGGAGCGTCGCGAGAATTCCCTGCCTGCATCGGCCGCGGCAGTATCGTTTGAGACAGAGCCCGAGAAGGAAGAATGGCCCGAAACCATTCCTTTACAAACAATTAACGAGAACGACTATTGACAAGCGGCGCTAGCGTGGGCACACTGCCATTGTTGCTCCCTTCCATTGTCCTCAGATTTTACTTTCTCTACTGCTGAAGCATTCCTGCGTGAAGCTGCTGCAGCAAAGCAGGGCAAGCGTGAAGCCATTTCTGCTTCCATTGCTCCCCACCTCAGCGACCATGCCACTGTAGGCGTGCCTCCTAAGCTCCACACAGCCATTGAAAGCTTTCTAGAGCACTATGGTGATGAGACCTACCGCCAGGTGGCGTTGTATTGCCTAGGCAAATGGTTTGAAGCCCATACGGACGCAGCAGAAGATTTGTTTGGCATTGGTCAAATGCCAGAAGCAGTGGCATGCATGATGGATGCCACTCGCATTTCAGACTCTCTCCATCTCATTTGTGAAGTGGGAAGTTTAGGCGGTGATAAGGATTGGAAAATTATGCTAGAGAAAGAACTCTCTCAAGCCATTCTTGAGCACATTGAGGAAGACTTATGACTCCTTGCCGTACTTTTAAAATTACCACTTCCGAAGGCAAAACTATTGCTCTAGGCGCCATTTCTCCGAAGCAAGCTGAACATTTTATGCTTGCAATGCGCCCTGACATTAAGATTGCCATGATTGAAGAAATCAAGCCTCTTCCTGAACAATGAACGATTTCATCGGCTTTCTTTGCACTAGCGATTGGGGAACAATGTGGTTAGGCCCGCTTTCCATTAGCTGGCAAAACAGTATGGGCTCTGAAGCGTTGCTTCCTCGTCGCACATGGGGCAATACGCTTGTTATCTTCAAGAACCGTGAATTCCTTTTCCATTGATTTTTCATGGACACCCATCAGCCTTCCTTCATTGTTGAAGGCACACCGCTTTCACCGACGGTTCATATTGTGCTTCCTCCTGAGCTTCAAGATGATGCCAAAGCTTTAGCAGCAGAAAACATTCATCCCGCATGGAACAAGGCTCAGCGTCGTGGGCGTCATTTTGTCATCACGACAAATTCGTTGGACGATCTTTCTGAGCTAGCGGACTATGCGCGAGTGGGCATTGAAGAGCCAGAGCCTGGCCTTTCCAAGCGAAAGCGCCAAGCTTTGCAAATCCTCCTGGATCGCACCAATAGGCACGTCGTGCTAGAGCCCATGGGCGCTTGCCACTGCATTGCTACTAAATGGCGGGACAGGCCCCTGCCAAGCCACAAGGCGGCTTATCGCACCACGCTCGAACTTAGGGAAAGGGCAGGCTCTATTAAGAACTGTTACAACGCTTGACCTGACCTGCTGGAGGCGGCATACTACTGGGCATGCGGGCGAGAGCTTGCATGCCCTTTCTCTTTAAAGCAATGACCGCAAGGTTTTATCATTGGGGAGAGAAGCTTTCAGCTTTTACTTCTGACAATCGCTTGGCAATGAGCTTTGGCTCTCCCATTGCCAGCGTGCCCATCACAGTGAAGGAGCTTCAGGATTTTGTTTGCACGTTAGAGCAGGCAATTGACGATGAACCCAACGTCAAGCAACGACTTGCGCTCGGTTCTATCAAGCACATTTTTCAAGCCTCTCTAAAGCAAGCACAAAAGGATTATGAACAGATTGTCGAAGAAACTCCTGCTGGCGCAGATCTGGAAGAATATATGCTTTCTTACGCGCGTGCCGTCAAGGAAGGAACTCTCTGAGCATGGTCTTCTTTACTGATGGCGATTACGACAACGATCCCGAGCTTGACGGGGAACGTCCTCAACGTTTAAACAGACAGCTAAGTCTCCAGCAATTGGAGGGTCGTTTAGAGCTATGGAAACAAAAGCATGAGGACATGTGCCTTAAGCTTTATCGTGCTGCCACTGGTATTTAATGATGAGCCAATTTACTAAGCTTCAAGAAATGCTGGGAGAAGCTCTTGAAAAAGAGCCAAGCAGTACAGAAGTAGTGGAAGTGATTGACACAATGGCAGAATGGTTTGAACTGCTGTTGGAAGACATGGGGATCGAACCAGTTTCCATTCCATCGCTTCTCCGCTGGCAATATCTGCACAACATCTATGCAAACAAACAAGCTATTGGTATTGAAAATGACTGAGAAGCATTCTTTTCCCATCACCACACCGCCGGAGCTGGTGAAGCAATGGATAGAAGATTGGTATCGCAGCAAAGTTAAGCACACCGATATTTATTCTTTCCTCGCCATCCGCGCCGCCCAATGGGGCGCAGACCAAGAGCTGGCGGCGTGTTGCAGACAACTTACGGATCCCGAGTGGTACGACGGAATCAAGAACTTGCGTGGGCCGTTCCGCGCAGCAGAACTCCGTGCTGCCCGCCGCCCCAAGCCGCCGAGCTTGAAGGAACAGGCGCTGTCGCTCGTTGAGCAGCACGAAGACGGCTGGCGGCCGTCACCCAAGGACTGGGACACCATCCGCCGCGCACTGGAGCAACTCGATGACTGAGCATCCCATCACCCCACCGCCGGAGCTGGTGCAGAAGTGGTCAGAACAGTTTGAAGCAGGGAGATCGCTCTATGCAATGTTTGGAGATATTTACAGAGCAGGAGCAGACGCTGAGCTGGAGACGTGCTGTGAATGGCTGGAGCAAAAAGGATTTGCTTTTGTCGATGAACTCCGCGCCGCTCGCCGGCCTAAACCTCAGAGCTTGAAGGAGCAGGCGCTTGAGCAGTTGGATGGAATTGCAGCCGTATTCCGAATGTCTCACGGCGGCAACCTCGTATGTGACACCATCCGCCGCGCACTGGAGCAGCTTGATGACTGACCATCTCACCTCCCGCGCTCAGCGTCTAATCGAGGAGTTTGAGTACGGCGAAAGCGTTCGCGAGGGCATTGCCAACGTGCTGCTGCACTTGGCCGCCACCTGGGACAACTACAGCGATGGCGACGAGTATTGGCACGGGGTAACGGTTGACACCCTTGAAGAGTTTGCCACTGAATTAACCGCTCCCACCTTGCTTGACCGAGCTCTGGCCGGTGATCGTGCTGCCGCCAGGCAGTTCCTGCAGGAGGCGGGCTTTGTTGACGAGCACGGCCAACTCACTGCTCCCTACCGACTGGAGAGCCCCGATGATTGACAACCGAATGATACAAGCATTCATAATTGGTTTTTTGGCTAATCCCATGCTCTGGATCGCAATCCATCACTTGATCAATTACCGTCAATGACTGACCTAATCTCACTTGAAGAGCACAACAAAAAGCAGGGTACTCTTTATGACTTCACACGTCCCCGTAGAAACGGAATTGCTTGTCCAGACTGTGGTTGCGAATTGATAGATTCCAACCCTTCTACGGTGCTTGCGAGTTATCCCCCTCAATATCGCGTTCATTGTTCGTCTTGTGACTACCATGGCACCCGCTTCTGACCTCTCCCTTGCCGCCCAGTCGATGACTTCTATGCCTGAACTGTCACCCGCTGCTCTTGCTGTTTGGGAAGCTTTTAATGAAGACGAGCCTGGCGCGTTCATTGACTACGGCGATTGCCTTGCCGCCGCCCTGCGAGCTGCTGCGGATCAACTGATTACCGTTAACTGGAGCGTTGAAATGCAAGAGCTTCACAATGCGTTCCACGCAATCGCTAACGAGCTTGCAGCTCAATAATCACATTCGCTAGTGTCTAATCAAAAGGCTCCCAATGGAGCCTTTTCTTTTGCCCAACTAGTATCACCAGGAATAGGTTCCATGCCTACATCCCACGTATCAAAATCATCTTCATTGCGAGGATCATAAACTTCCTCACTCGGTGGAATATACACTTCTCCCCTACTAAGCCATCGTGCAAGACGTTCACGTTCCTGCTCAGAAGATAATTTCCTTTCCATGGAAGACCAACTAATCTTCTATAGCTTATCTAGACAAAAGAAAAGGGGGCCAAAGCCCCCGTCTCTTTACAGTCTCCGATACTTGAACACAACCAGGGGAAAACTCCTCGCCTAGAAGGGCGGCGTGCCTCTCAGGAGAATGACTAGCTCCTTGGCGAAGCCATACAGCATCGCCCACGCCACCGTCAAGCGTTCACCCTCGCGGCCCGCCTTGCGACAGGAGCAGCAATTAAGCCACTAGAACCGACTGCTCACAAACTGTAACACATGCTGCTGCTTACGACGGCATGCTTGACAGGCATGGCACAATGGTAAGACCGTTGTCCGCGAGGGCAATGGGCCTCTCTAGCTCTTTTCACCATCTTGATGCTTTCACGATTTCTTCTTTCTCTGCTCCTCCTAGCTCCTACCATCCCTGCCCATGCCGCGTCAAGGCAATGCGGCGAAGCCTCGCACTATGGCATGGGAGATGGTTACCACGGGCAACGCACTGCCAGTGGCGTCAGGTTTGATGCCTATGGTTCCATTGCTGCCCATCCATGGCTTCCCTTTGGCACGCGCCTTCTCGTGACAAACCGTGACAATGGAAGGCAAACTGTGGTGACAGTCAATGATCGCGGCCCATACTACGGCGGACGCATTCTTGACTTGTCCTACGGCAGCTTCTCAAGACTTGCTTCGCCTGGGCAGGGGACTGCTCGAATTTGCTTCTCTCGCTTGTGATGACTATGCTTCGTAACGTGGCTTCTTTCGCGCTGTTTTCCTGCGCGTTTGGCATTGGCACTTTTGCCATTGTCGCTGCTCCTCAGGCAATGCCGAATCAAGAGGGCTTGACAAAATGCCTAAAGCTCCATCCAGAACGCTACTGCCGCATTGCCAATGGCTTTCCCGTAAAGCCCCTTGACATCGCAGTTCAGTAGCTCTATTGTCCCCATGGAAGCAAAGGGGCTCCGAAAGGAGCCTTTCCTTCCTTTACCAGCGATGGTTCCTCCAATGACCCAAACGCCTTTCCTGACGCGCTCTCAACGCGCTATTGCCCGCATGGTCAAAAATGCAGGCTATGAACTAACTAACTATTCTCAGAATGACCGTCTTGCTGCTCGCACTAAGCTTTTGGCCGTTGTTTCTAAAGCACCTGATCATGCCCCGGCAAGTAAGCCAAACAAACGCACAAAAGCTTATTTCCGCACGTTAGCCGACAGCATGGAAGATCATATCTGGCGCTATTTGTAATGGCATTAAAGGACAATAGACGCGCATTGCTTTCTCTTGTTAAAAAGCATGGTTTTATTCTTCACCGCAAGAATAAACACTATGTGTTTAAGCATTCTTCTGGCAAGACCCTTGTTTGCAGCACAAGCTGCACTGATTGGCGTGCATTGAAGAATGTTGAGCGAGACATCAAGCGTCTGCTGTCCTTATGAAATTCTCTGTTGGCACCATCGTCGATTTGCATGACTTTGGCTTTAAACAATGGAGAGGAGAATATATTATTACAAAAGTTATTCCTGAAACTGGTTTATACAGAATCAAGAATACAAAAACAAACAGTCAACAATTCGTCAAGGAAAAAGCCTTGCGAATAGGGCGCCTCAAGCCTTTCCGCATCGAAAGCCTTCACTGATTTTCTCAATCATGAATCAAGTGCAAACCTACTACCCTCCAGTTCGGACAAAGCATGGTCCGAAGCAAATATGGATTAGTCCATCAACAAATCATGTTATTAAACATGCAAAAGAAATTGAGAACTGGGAAGCTGATACTCTTAGAATTTTCAATCGCGAAATTACCATTGATCTATCAAAACTAAAACAAGATAAAGAGCAAATCATCCAGCACAACATTGAACGGAAAGCCCCCAAATATCAGTGCAGGCATGACATTGCTCGCATTGATCAGAGGCGCAATTTCTTATGCATGCTACAAAGCAGAGCACTAAGGATTATTGATAAGCAAAAGAAGATTGAGCGGGAAGAAGATCGTAAACGTTATGTAGTTTGCCTGCTCGAAGCATGCGAAGAGCTGCTTTCCCCAGAGGAGCACGCAGCAATTCGCAAGCTGGCACTCGCCAAATATGACGAGCGCAATCCATCCTCCTAAGCGCAACTTGCTTTTCAGGAAGTGTTTCTTTTTGTAACAGCCCCCGTTTAGGGGGCCTTTCTCATGTATTGTTCCTTTGTTCGCGCCTCTCGCAACCATGGCTACCATCCCCACTCTCCATCTCAACGGCACTTCCAAGACTGATCTAAGAGATGGCTACGCTGCCGCTTACGATGCCATTGAAGAAGCCATTGATGCTCTGGCAAATGCCGAGCTCAATGGCCGGGATTTCTATCCGCAAGGTCCCGATGCTTACTACCAAGCGCGCAAAGAGCGTGATGAAGCTTTTGAAAAGCTTCGCGCTGCTCACGACTATGTAGGGGAAGTGCTCGGGGGCATCTGCGCCCAAATGTAAAGCTTTGTAACAGGCCCCATTTCCGGGGCCTTTCTCCTGTATTGTTCTCTAGTCGTCAGGCAGCGATGCCTCCTCTCATGGACAAAACCACTCTCATCAAGCAATTCATTTTCAATGCTGGCAGCAGCATTGTCAGCGTTCAATTCATCAAGGCTGATGGTTCTGTTCGCAGCCTTCAGTTCAATCCTCGCGATAGCAAGGAAATCAAAGGCACTGGCACTGCCATCAAAAAGCCTTCTATTGTCCGTTGCCGCGATTTCTCCATTGCCCGCAGCGCAGGTGAAGGCGCCTGGCGCTCCTTTGATTGCGAGCGCGTGATCAGTGTTAAAGCAAACGGCCAATCCATTTCTTTCTGAACCATGTTTCATAAAGTAGTTGAAGGCTGGAAAGTAGATCCTTATCTAGCCAAGCTCGAAGCAGATCGCCAAGCACAACACTTTGGTTATGGCGTAAGAGAATTTCTCTGTGCCGATGGCTCCCGCAAGTGGGAAGCTTACGGCTGGGAACGCATCACTGAATTTCAGCTTCATTACACTTCCTACGGTATTTTTGATCGCGAATGGGAAGCTGAACAGTATTTTAATCAAGCGATCTAGCAATGATTAATTCTGGGCTCTCTATTAACCAGCGCAATCTTTATTCTTATTTCCTTGCGCATCAGCAACGTAATAAGAACGCACCATGTTTTGTGCCAAAGATTTTCTTAGTCGGCAATCGCATTGATCTCTATCTAAATGCTCTTGCTGCTCTTGAAAAGAAAGGGTTGATCCGCGTGGATCGTTCTTCGGCGAATTACACCGGCTGGATAATACTGCCAGCACAAACTGCTCACCAAAAACAACAATCTTCTGCATTCTCATGATTGCTCTCATCGCCACTGCCCTGCCCGAACTGCCTCCCATGGTTCAACAAGAGCCAGTAAAGAATCGCCAGCAAGAAATCCTAGAGAAAATCATGCAGCAAGCTCCTGTTGCTGCTGAACGCTCCTTTGGCGATTGCACGTACCAATGGGGACAATGGAAGCTATCAAGTGATGGCGTGCGCACTACTCTGCGTTCGTGCAAAGGAGAATCCGTGCAAACTCCTGTCTACATCGCCGTGAGCTGCCCGCTCCTGCAAGTGAACGTTTCCGAAGCTGGTAAATGGAATGGTTGGCGTAGTCCCATTGCTAAAGGCGCAAAACCAGGCGAAGCCATGATGGTCGCCACGCTCTGCGCCAACGTCACGCAATAGGGCTTTGTAAATCTTTGTAACAAGGGGGTTTCTGGCCCCCTTTCTGCTGTATTGTTCTTTTGTTCTGAGGCGCGAGCCTCTCCTCAACGACCCTGACTTTTGCATTATTGAGCCGAATCATGATGAATCAAGAAATCAAAGAGCGCTGGATCGAAGCTCTCCGCTCTGGAGAATATCAACAGGGAAGGGAACATCTTTTCCATTGCGGTAAATTCTGTTGCTTAGGCGTGCTCACTGATCTCTACATCAAAGAGCATGGTCTTCAATGGAAGCAAGATTTTGCGGATCTGTGGAGCTTTGAAGAAGAAGGAGGAACTTTTCTCCCTCGATCAGTACAAGACTGGTCTGGCATCTTAGAGCCCAATCCTATGATTCTTGATAATTTTGCTACGGCTCATAATGATCAATACGCAGAAGATTTTGCCACCATTGCTGATTACATTGAAAAGGACAAAGGACTTTGATCATGCCTTATTCTCTCATTGTTGATGATGAATGGGGCGTGCCATACGCCCTCAAGACTTTTGAAACCATTCAAGACGTGCATGATGAAATTAGGACAATGGACGAAGCATTAGACGATGTGGGACCAGGAGCTGCCTACGCCATTCGCTGCATCATTGACCAGCTCAAAGAAATTGTCCACGAGGCTGAAGAAGAGCCTGAAACCCTTCCTGATCGACCTGCTTTCTGAACCATGGATCAAGATTTTCGCAAAAACGAATTAGTACGTGCTGCTAAAGAATTGCATGCAAGACTGCAACTCTGCTTTGATACTGACCGAGAATGTTGCGCGGTACAAGAATTTGCAGATATTGCAGATTCTTTGCTGGGTGAAGACACTTCTTGCGGAATGTCTAATCTCAGGGGACTAGCAGCCTCTGTTCGTCGATTTGAAAAGGCAATTATTGCTATTTATTACGAATCATGATTACCCCCATCTCTTTTCCCGTGCTCACGATTGCTACTTATCAAGACAACGGCCCGTATTTCCCTCCCACTAAAGGCCGCTACCAAGCGGCCCGCTTGAGAGACCTTCTCTTCCACGTCAGGCAAGCGATGGAGGATCGGGAGGACACTATTGCCATCTTCGACCAGCAAGGCTCTTGCAGGGGCATCTGGCGCCGGGACGTTGAAGGATATATAGACAGCGCTGGTGATGCCATCGTTGATCATGAAGGCTACGAGCTAATGCGCTCTGATACCAAGGAACAATGGATGTGGAACAGGCTTCAGGAGCAAGTGAAATAATGGGCACCAATTACTACCTCCATGCTCCTAAGTGCTTTCATTGTGGCAAGGAAGAAGAGCCTCCTCTGCATCTTGGCAAAGGCTCTTATGGTTGGTGCTTTGGCCTCCATGTCTATCCAGAAGATGGCATCAATAATTGGCAACAACTATGGAGCCGAATTGATTATTTAACGAAAGATCATCACTATGAAATAAGAGATGAATATGGTGACTTTGTTGATAATGGAGAATTCTTCTCCATTGTTTGGGATAGGAGCGGCAAGCCTGATAGGCTTTTCGACAAACAATGGCTAAAAGACAACCGTGCAGAAATAGGGCCTTATGGTCTTGCCAGGCATGCTTTACTTGCAGGTCATTGCGTAGGACATGGTGAAGGGCCTTTTGATTACATGATTGGAGAATTCTCGTGATCCTTGTTGATTTCTTCTCTGAAGATTGCTGCAAAGGTACTGAACTCATTGAAGGCTGGTATTTCTATGCCGATGATGATGAAAGCTTTGTAGGAGGGCCATTTACAAGCGAAGAAGCCGCCCTAAAGGCGGCTTTTGATGGTCATGGTTGGTAGGGCAAAGGCACTCATGGAAAGGCGGTAAAAAACGCCCACCAAGGGACGGGACTCACGGAGAAGCGGTATAGGGACTTGCGAGAATGCGGTATATTAGGAGCCGCCCCAGCCCCCCATTTTCGGCCTCGCCCATGCTCTTATGCGCCTACACGCATATGCGGATACACGCATGTCAGGAGATGCTGACATAGGGCCATATGTTGATACCCTGACTGATACTGATGCGTATCCGTAGCAGATCCTGGTCATGATCACGATCATGCACGCCGCTGATCCTGATCATGCTCGCTGTTGATCACGATCCTGATCACGATGAGGCTCTGATCATGATCTTGATCGCGCTGTTTTGTTGATACGCATTCTGATCACGCGTGTCTCTTGATAAGACTACTGATCACGATGGCGCTCTGATCATGATCCTGATCCTAATGTTAAGAGATGTGACAATGCGGCTCGGGGCTCCCGGCTCTCCCTCTCCCATTTCCTATTGTCTCTGGCATGAGGCGAGCGATCGCCTCTGTTCTCTCGCTCTCTGGCTCTCATGCTCTCCTCTCCTCTCAGAGGCTCTGCCTCTCCTTCCTTCCCTCCTCTCTCTGACGCGCTCGAGGCGCTCTCCTCTCTCCCATGGGAGGCGATCGCCTCTCAGGCTCTCGAGGCGCTTCTGTTCTCTCTGGCTCTCTGCCATGCTCTCGCCGTTCGCCTCTGGCAGGCTCGAGGCCGTCTCGCTCCTCTCCTTCGCTCTGTAGCCTCCTCGCTTGAGCGCCTCGCCTCCGCTCTGCCAGAGCCTCTCTCCTCCTCCTCTCCTCGCGCTCTGTTGATCGAGGCTCTGACAGAGGCAGGAGAGAAGGCTCCCGCTCTGGCGAAGGCCTCCCGCTCCGTTCTCCTGCGTCGCGCCTCTCGTCTCGGCCTCCTCTGAGGCTCTGCCCCTGGCCTCCCTCGAGGGAGGCCTCTCCTCTCCTTCTCTGTTCTCTCGCTCTCTCTCCCATGGCCACTCACGAACTCCTCGCCTCTGATCTCTCCTGGCCTCAGTTCTCCTTCTCCTCTCGCCGTGAGGCCGCTCTGTTCGCTGATCGCCTCGAGACTCGCCTCGCTTCGCCAGAGCCTCTCTCTCCTGAGGCTCGAGCCGAGGCCGAGGAGATGCTCGAGGAGCTTCTCTCCCTGCTGTTCTCTCCCCTCTCCTGAGGCTCTGCCATGCTCTCCCCTTCTGAGCTCGCCTCGCTCCTCGCCTCTGTTGAGAGCGAAGGGCGAGAGCTCTCTCCCTCTGAGCTCGAGGCCGTGCTCGCGCTCCCTCCTCGCTCTGAGCTCTCCCCTCTCGAGAGGCGCCTCGCCACGATCGAGCGCCTCCTCCCTCGCCTCTCTGGTGAGGCAGAGGAGCGCCTCCTCCGTGAGAGACGCGCTCTCCTTCGTCTCATCCATGGAGTGCCGCTCTCTGTTGAGCTCCCGCTCTCTGTTCGCTCTGCTGATCTCTCCTCCTAAGGCTCCTCTCATGGCTCTCCCTTCCTACCTACGTGCTCGGCTCCTTGATCGCGCTGAGGAGCTCGGCCTCTCCTCCTCTGGCCTCCCCCTCCTCCTCGAGGAGCTCGCTAGGTGGCTGCCGTCTCCCACGATCGAGGCCTTTCTTTCTGATCTCGAGGAGCTCTCCTCTGCTGATCTCTGAGCGCCGATTATTACGAAATTTTTCAAGAGGAGCGGGAGGCTCTGGCCTCCCTCTCTGCCCCCTGTATTGTCTGTTTAGACGGGCGACCGTCTTGCTCTCTCGCTCTCTGGCTCTCATGCTCCGCTCTGTTCGCGCCCTTGCTCCTACCCTCGCTCTGTTTGCAGGCACCGTCGGGTTTGGCCTCTGTTGCTCCACTTACGGCGAAAAAATATCCTTCGCCTCTTCTGTTCGCGAGGCCGCTCCCTTCGCCGCTCCCTTCGCTCTCTGTGCCGCTGGGGCTGCAGCCTCCTTCGCTCTCGCTTCTGCGGCCGCTTGTGACGCTGCAGAGAAGCTCTCCCGCTCCGCTCGCTCCTGAGCTCCTGAGCTCCTGGCCTCCCCTCTCAAGAGGGAGGCCTCCTCTCTGTTCGCTTCGCTCCTGCCATGCTCTCCCCTCTCGATCGAGCCTCTGACTCGGCTCCTCTTCTTGCTCTCCTTGCTCTCTCGCGAGGCCTTCGCCTCTCCTTCTCTCACGGCTCCTACTCTCTGATCGAGACGGCCTCCCCCTCAATCGCCCACGAGAGCCAGAGCCTGTCAGAGCTCGAGGCCTTCGCTCTCTGGCTCCCTCTCGCCTCTGCCTCTCTCCTTCTCTCCTGAGGCTCTGCCTCATGGCCTCCGCGAGGAGGCCTCCCCTCCGCTCCTCTCCTCTCTTCTTATGGCTCCCGCTCTCCTCGCTCCTCCCGCTCCCGCTCGCCTCTCTCGCGCTCCTCGCGCTCCTGAGCGCGTTCGCTCTCTCCTCTCTAGGTTCGGCCTCTCTGTGGACTCTGTTCTCACCTCAGGCTCCGCTAACGCAAAGCTCGCGAAGGGGAGCGGCCTCGCCTTCTCATCGATTCTCCATCTCCTCCCCTCTCGTGGCCTCGCTCGAGCCGTCTCCCCTGGCTCTCATGCCTCTCCCGTGAGAGGAGAGCTCCCTGGCCTCCGTGCTCTCGCTGATCGCGAAGGCCTCACGGCTCGAGCTCTCCTCTTTAACGCTTGCCCCTTCGCCTCAGAAGCCTGCCAGGAGCTCTGTCTCGCCTTCTCTGGCCATGGCGGCATAAGTCAGAGCGTGGGAGCCTGCAGAGCTCGCCGCTCCCTTGCTCTCCTCGCTGATCGTGAGGCCTTCGCTCTCTCCGTCTTATGGGCGGCAGGTCTCTCCTATCGCAAAGCTCGGCGCCTCGGTCTCCCCTTCGCCCTTCGCCTCAACGGAACACAGGAGCTCCCCTGGACAGAAGCCTGGCTTTCTGTTCGCCTCTCCCCTGCAGAGGCCGCGAGTCTCTCAGCTCTGTTCGGCGCTCCCATTGATTGCGGCATCCGCACGATCCCCGAGGCGCTCCGCTCTGTCCCCTTCCTTGATCTCTATGATTACGCAAAGGCTCCTCTGTTCGGCCGCTCTGGCCTCCTCGCGATGAGAGAGGCAGGCATCCATACAACAGCCTCTCTCGCTGCTGATCGTGAGGGAGGAGCCTCTCGCGCCTTGGATGCAATTGAGGCCGGCTTCTCTCTCGCCGTTCCCATCCTGGCTAGCAAGGGAGAGGAGCTCCCGCGCTCCCTCCTCCTCCGGGATAACAATGGAAGAGAAGCTCTCCTGCAGTGCGTTGATGGGGATGCTAACGACCTACGGATGCTCGATCCCTCTCCCGCTCCTGGCTTCTCTGGCCTCGCCGTGCTCCTCCGTCTCAAGCGTTCTCGAGGCGCTGATCCCTCTGCGGCCTCTCGCTTCGCTCTCGCTCCTGGCTCTGGCGCCTTCGCTCCCATAGATGGTGGTGGCTCCTTCGCCTTCTCTCGCATCTGAGAAGCCTCAGGGAGGCCTCAAGGCCTCCCGCTCTCCTTCGCTCTCCTCCCTAGGGAGGCCTCAGGCCTCCCGCTCCTCTCCTCCTCTCTCCTCCTATGGCTCTCCCCTTCTCTCTCACGGCTCTCACTTCCTACGGTCATAACGAGGCGATCGCCTCCCTCTCCTCCCTCGAGGAGGCCGAGGAGGCTCTCTCCTCCCTCCTCTCAGAGATCGATGAGGCCTCCCCCTCTCGAGCCTTCTCTCTCTCCTGCCTCATCTCTCAACTGGAGGAGCTCCTCCTCGAGGCCTCAGAGGCAGAGGAGGAGCCTCTCCCATGATCCGCTCCTACCGTCTCCCCTCCCTCTCCTCTCGCTCCCTCCTCATCATCTCCCGCTCCGCTCCTCCCCCTCGCCTCCCTCCTCTCCTCTCTCACACCTCCTGGCACAACAGAGAGAGCGGCTGGCTCCGCATCCTCTCCCTTCGCCTCCCTGGCCTCTGGCTCCTCCTCCTTCGCTCCTTCCCCTCTAAGGCCCGCCTCCGTCGCCTCGGCCTCCCCCACACCTAGCCAGCCTCCCTGGCCCTTCCTAGCCCGGCTCCTGACCCCTCAGGATGCCGGGCTTTCGTCTTGCTTCTTTCTATACGCTGTCAGGCATAGTGGGCAATGGAGGGAATAATGCCTTTATGCGTGTAGGCGCATAATATAAAGAATAAAGAAGGCCCCTAATTCAGGGGCCCTTTGTTATACTTCAGAGTCTAGATCTATCGCCTCCAGTTCTTCAATCAAACGGCGGGAACGTTCGATTAATTCTCGAGTACGACGTTGTGACTCAATATCTTGCTGCTTCAGTTCTTCTAACTTAGCGGCGAACATGTCTGCGACTGACATAGTCTTTAGTTTTCGAGGTTAGTTACAGAATCGCTTCTGCACTATAAGTATACCGAACTATGCGCCAGTTTTCGACCTTTTGTAACAATTCTTTGTACAGTTTTGCTTATAATTGTCATAAGCATAGCTGATGGTACTGGTGTACTAGGGAGCAGTAGTACGGAAGTAGTACAGTGTTGGGCCGGGCATACCCCCTCAAAAAGTGGCGCCAATTTTCATCCAGAAAAAACCTAAGTATTTATACCTAGTCACAAGCGTACCAGTCTAGAGAATTGGCGATAGCGAGTCCTGTGGCTTTTGTTACTAATTTCAATTCGTCATGAGAGGCATCGTTTTTGATTGTATTAGCTCGATGGCTAATAATCCATACATTTCCTTTTACGTAGCCCTTTGACGGATCAATGCGGTCAAGGGATGGGCTATTGGGGAGAGCGCTGTTACCATTTTCGCGATAAGAGGACCATTCTAGGGCTATACCAAAAACCGGGCAGTGGGAAGGAGCTATGGAGCGGATGTAGTCGTGATCAATGCTGAAAGGGAGATTTTTATCTTTTGCTCGTTGACGAGCTTTTCTTACCATGGAGCTAGTTTGTGTCATAAATGGATTTAACGATTGGTAGCGTCTGGCTCCAGATGCACTACATGGTTTGCATTGATTATTTTTCCCATCTTTTCTGCCAATATGACTAGAGAATTCGCTTAAAGGCTTAATAATTTTACATATTGTGCATTGCTTTTCTTGGAGAGCTTCCATGCGAGATAGTCTTACTGCTTTGAAGTTTAGCGTCAGAGAGGCTAATGGTTATACGCTGAAAGCAAGCCCGAAGGGCGCCGCTTGAAGCGTTTCCAGCAACAGGCAAAACCAATGGAGACGGCCACAAGCCGTCGTAATGACGCACAAAATCGCGCACTTTCCTTTCCATCGTTTCAGCAAAAAGGCGGCCCAAAGCCGCCGTTCAAGCTTTTAAAGATAGACAAAAACAAAAAAAGCGCTTTCTTGGCAGATTCGCACACTATGGGCGACTCATCACATGAGACTGAGTCAGCTCTTGATTGCTTGGCGCGGGCCTTTTATTTTCGCCGCTTATCTAGATGCTTCGCCCTTTGGGGGGCTCAGCGTGTCTAGCTTTTCGCGGCTTGCTTGACCTTTTGTCAGTAGACGCTCCGCCCTTGGGGGGCTACGCTCGCTTGATGCACTGGTCTAAGGAGCGTCGTCTGGCCAGGAAACTGCACTTAGCTTGCATGAGGCAGCAGCTTCGCCACGTCTATCGTAACTCGCGCTGTCGGGAGCTGTTTTGTCCCTCCTGTCCCTACCCTGTTATAGTGCTGGTTTACGGGAGCTAGTAATGGTCCAGCAAAAGCCTTTGAAACGCAAGACCAGTGGGTGGGTGTACGTCATTCAATGGGCATCCATGCCGTGGCACGTCAAAATTGGCTTCTCTAAGTCTTTAAAAGATCGCTTTGCTTCTTTTCTCACGGCTTCGCCTGACACGCTGGTAGTAATAAAAGCTTTTGAGGCGGATCAGGACTATGAAACAGAGCTGCATGGGCGTTTCTATGCATTGAGGGATGTGGGCGAATGGTTCCGCCTATCTCCATCGTTAAAAACCTATTTAGAAAGCGAAGCGCCTTGTCAAACGTTTGAAGCAAAAGTTAAATTTGGTGGCGGTTACGAAACGCGCATTAAATGGATGCCGATGCGTCCGGGGTTGCCCGTGGCACTAGAAAAACTACATCAAGAAAAACGCTTGCCGCGATTTGTTAAAAGCGCCAGGATTTACGTGCTATGGGCAATTAACGATATTGAAACGTGCGATTGTTTTGTTACGTCCAATGGTATCATCCATCACGAGGCAAATCGTGATGCTTATCAAGCCAAAACTATTTACAACCAGCTCAGTGCATTAGAGGAGGAAGGCTTGATAGAGAAAACTTCTAGGAAAACTTTTGCCTTGTTGCCAAAGGGCGAAGGAGAGCTGATCAAGGCAGAAAAAGAAAACGTTCAAAAACGTAAAAGCGCGAAAAGCTTAAGACTTGATTAAAAACAAAGATTGTATAAAATGATGCTTCTCTTTTTGCGAAAAAGAATTAGCTTTGAGAAATCCCTGCAGAGGTGCCATGTTTGGTTTGCCAGAACGTCAGCCATTTAACTATGGTCCCTATAAGCTATGGCCATGTTTCAGCAAGCCAGAATTTCAATGGTTTGCAGCGATAGACAACAGGCCGCTTTACTTCAAGACGCTTTCCGAGGCGAAGCTTTTTATTAACGACCTCATGTCGGCAGACGACGCAAGCGACCCCATGACTGATT